>Ga0209830_10004086_pt1 | contig 10842 bp, 8 predicted proteins | sample ArcticOcean_MG_C_12_FD_187439 | JGI IMG/M metagenome (GOLD analysis project Ga0209830, IMG submission 187439) | Marine microbial communities from western Arctic Ocean - ArcticOcean_MG_CB8_130 (SPAdes) (version 2) | ecosystem: Environmental > Aquatic > Marine > Oceanic | place: Arctic Ocean...
CCGCGGTACGTCTTTTCGCAAGCTTGCGTGAAGAGTCAACACCGCAAGAGTATGGACGTGCAAAGGAGGCTTTTGTGAACGCGGTTTCGCAAGCTTCGGTGATATCGCAAGATATTTCTCGCGACGTGTTCGATCAGTTGATGGAGTCGCGCGAAAAGAAAACGGCCTTGGTATCCGCAGAGAAAGAGAAACAAAGACAGAGTAACAAGAAAAAGAAAAAGTCAAGACTCGCTCGTCAAAAAAGAACTACCGAGTTCATAGATGTCGATGAAGTCGACGAGTTCGAAGACACGGAGAAAAAAACTGCTATGCATTTGCCCGGTTTACAAGATTTGAAAGGTGAATGGCGCGGTGTTATGGAAGCCTCTGGTAACTCAATCAAGCAACGCGTATCTGATAATATTCTTGCATCAAAAGATGGTATTAATAATGTCGAAGACGAAGATTCAACGAATGGTGATTTCTTCAAGGATTCCTCGAGGGCGTTCAACGCGGCTTTAAGTAATCTCGAAAATTCTCGACCAACTTCTATAAAATTTGACGTTTCAGCAGAAGACCTTATGTGGGGTCCGCATGCCGTCAGAAAAGCAAAATTATTAGGTTCTGCAAACGAGAAAGATGGCATGAAGCTCGAAAGCCTCGAAATTTCATCCGATGCCGCTTCTTTATCTGCGCAAGGTGCCGTTGGGGGTGCAGTCCAAGACGCTAATTTTAGTTTGCGCGATTTACCTATTGGATTTTTGGCTGAAGTGTTTAAACCTCTTTGGCCTTCGGTAATACCTAGAATGGATGGTAATTTACTTGTGCAAGGCCACTTAGGTGGTTCAGTAAAGAATCCAACTGGTGACGTTCTGGTTCGTCTTCGTGATGGGAAAATTGGTTCGACGAAGCTCTCTGCGGTTGAAGCTCGAGCGTTGTTGAACGATCAACAACGCGTTGAATTTGAGCTCGAAGCTTCGCCTATGGCGAGTTCTTCTGACGGTGGTTCAAGCGGCATCGTTCGCGCGTCTGGTGTCGTGCCATTACCGGAGGCGGATGATCAGTCTTTAGCCGTCGATGCTAAAGTTCGAGATGCGGGCATGTGCATTTTATGCGCCGCTGCCTCTGGTGGCACTGATAACGTTGAATGGCAAGGCGGTAGCGCTAACATTGCTTTGCACGCGCGAGGTACTTCCGAAAACCCAGTTTTCGACGGTGTTGCAGAAATTCGTCGAGCGAAGATTGTTTCCCCGTTCTTGGCAAAACCTTTGGCGCCGACAAACGCGACAGTTCGAATCCAGAGAAACACTTTGTACGCAGATGATATCGAGGGACGATGCGGTAAAGGATCCGTAAAACTTAAAGGTGCAATTCCAGTTATTCAAAGAAAAAAATCGAGAGGTGGAGATACTTGGGATAGTTTAGTCGCCAGGGCGGATACGCAAGCTGGTTTGAAAGTTGATATTCAAGGACTTGAAGTGCGCGCAAGGAACGCCTACAACGGGCAAGTCAATGCAAGTCTCGTTTTGAAAGGAACAGTTGGTGCGCCCGAAGTTGGTGGTTCTATTCAACTTTCTAAAGGTCAAGTGACCGCGTCACCGGGGCAAGAAGAAGGATTGAATGTAAATTCAGTTAAGGAAGATACGATTACAAATAGTGGTGGGAAGGACGATTTGCTAGCAAGGATTGAGCGTCAGGGGAAACAATCGACCGATCTAGCGAGTGTTTTAAAACGCGCGGCGATTGCGAACGACCCAGAAGCTTACGCAGCTTTGGAGAAAGCGCGTTTACGAAGAGAACGAAATTTAGATAAGCTCTCGGACGTTCGCTTTCGTGGATTAAAAGTCCAAATTGGTCCAGAAATGTCCATTGTATATCCATTTGTTTTGAATTTTGGTGTCAGCGGTGAAGTTACAATCGACGGTTCTGCGGACGCGAAAAGATTACGTCCATCTGGCGTCATAAACTTTGATCGCGGCGATGTGAATTTAGTTGCCGCGCAAGTGCGATTGAATCGCGACCATCCTAACCGTGCGGTGTTCATTCCAGAGAACGGCCTCGATCCGATGGTTGACGTTTCATTACTCGGAGCAGATGTTCGCGCTTTGATTCAAGGCCAAGCCTCGGAATGGACAAAAAATCTCGTCCTGTCTCCGAAAGAACCAGCATCTGTTTCTGGTGCCGAGGGTAGCGGTTTAGAGGGTTTATCAAGTTTATCGCCAGAGGAAGCTGCAAGGATTTTCGAAGGGCAGCTTTCGCAATCTTTGTTAGAACGGGATGGAAGAATTGCTTTTTCATCCTTGGCGTCGTCTACTTTAGCATCATTAATGCCAAAAATTGAAGCCGGAGGTAATGTTGGGAAAGCTAAATGGCGTGTTACGGCGTCACCGTCTCTCCCTGGACTTTTATCGTTAGATCCAGGCATGGACCCGTTCGCGTCGGGTGCTCAGTTCACGCTCGGTTCCGAGGCTGAAATTACCTTTGGAGATTCGTTACAAGCTTCGATGTCGAAAAACTTAGCTGCGGATGAAACACAAACCGAGACACAATTTTCGCTAATGTATAAGTTGACCAAGAAGTTGCGCATGCAGTTGCTTTCGGTGAGCTCGGCAGCAACGCGTCTGTTGTTTCAGTTTTCAACGAGAGACGATTGAGAGAAAAAAAGTTATTTATCCTTTTTATACCGTATGGTAGTTGTTTGTACATTTCATTGATTATTTCTAGTAAGTCTAATTATATCTATTTATCTGCGCGTGAGAGAAAAAAGTCAATCTCTTTCACGACAAGATTTTGCATCGCTTGATCTCTCGCAAGCTTTGAATATGCCCTTGCATCTGAAAATTCCAAATCGTGATTGCAAAAAGTCTCCGATTCATTCGATGCCATAATTTTACGAACGATCCGCTCAGCCCCTTTGCTAGGATGTTCGATTAGCCCGAGCATACGCATGGGAATCTCGTATAACAAACGCAACGCCGCTGGCCATGTCCTCGTAAGATTTGTACGACACAATCCTGGATCGACCACGAATGCTCGCACTTTTCTCCCGCCGCTCACGCGAAGCGGTGGTTTAAAAATTCGATCGTTATAATACGTCTTCATTTTCCCAAGCACGTACGCCGTGATTATAAATTTACTCACGGCATACCTACACGCTAGAGTTTCAAAAAACTTCTCGTTCGTTACATCCGTACACCCATTCAACCTTTTCAACCATTCTCTCACGTTTCGTTTCGTGCAAACTCCTCTCGCTCGATGCGTAAACGACCCGACAAAAACGACTCGCTTCATCGACGCGTTTGCCGAATCGTCATCCCCATCAAACGCACTTCTCCACAAATCCGTTAAAACAATCGGACCTAGAACATTACACGCGCACTCACGATCGTAATAATACCCAACCATTTCATTTTCCGCGTTACACTCAGCCGCGCAATGCACTACGCAATCGACTTTCTCTTTCGCGAAATACCTACTCGAGCGTTCGCGCATATCTCGGTCGCCTACGATGTCCACTACATCTAGCCCTATATCTGCTACGACGATCCTTCGTGAATCAAATTCCTTATCACTAGTATCGTTCGTACATCTTTCCCTCATTCGCTCGCATACTTTCTTGATCTCTTCTCTCGCGTTCTCTCGAAAATAATCCCCGGCGTCTTCATCTTCTCGATATCTTTTTCTCGTTGGAAGCACGACGGAGATCCAATCGAATTCGAGTAATAATTTCACGCACACTTCGAACCCGATACCGGACGAGTACCCAGTCACGAACACTCTCGTCTCATCACAATCCTTCCCTTTCTTCAACTCTCGTTTCTTCTTCTCCTTCGTTTCGTAATCGATTTTAATCAAACGCTCGTCTGCGTTATTAGGTGTTTCTAAAATCTCGTTTAATTTCGCATCTACGAAAGCGAGGAACCATGCGAACATGAAATATAAATTCGTGAGGGACCAGACTGAGGACGGTGCGGCAGATTTCAGCGCTGCCGCCGCTGATGGAAAGAAACTGTTCATTTCTTCATTCGTTCTGTTTATTATTATTATTCTTTATTACGCGCGTTTTAAAGAAAAAAAGGGGAAGAATAACCTAAACCCTAAACCCTAAATGATTAAACCCTAAATGTGAAACCCTAAACCTCAGAGACACTTTTGTGCCACCTGCCCAATTTCGCTACAAATGTTACGCTCGAGAGAGGTGTTCAAAATAGTTCATCATTCGACTCACGCGAGGATGTTCTCTTCTACCTCTTCTTCCTCTTCTTCCTCGTCTTCGTTTTATAGAACTCAAGCAAATCGCGTCGCTCATGAAAGGAAGAAAAGACTGGCCACGACTGCGAATCAATCCAAAACTTCCTCGCCGGTTTATCCAAAACCGATTGGATTCGTAGGAAGTTCAAAACGAACGGGAACGCGTAGGAATAGCACGTCTTCTTCTTCTTCAACATCTTCCGCTGCAGACGATGAAACAAGAAAAGAATTGGATGATCGAGCAAAAGATGCCTCAATCGAGGAGAGGAAGAAAATAATGAAAAGAGTCTTATCCGGCGTACAACCTACTGGGGCAATACACTTAGGAAACTATTTCGGAGCGATTCAGAATTACGTAAAGTTACAAAACGAGTACGAAGCGTTTTATTGCGTAGTCGATTTACATGCAATAACGGCCGGGAATCATGACCCTATGGAGCTCGAACGAGCGACAAAGGCGTCGGCGGCGATATATTTAGCGAGTGGGGTGAACCCGGATAAGGCGAGCGTGTTCGTGCAATCGCACGTCGCGGCGCATAGCGAGTTATGTTGGTTATTGAATTGCGTGAGCCCTATAGGCTGGTTGGAGAAAATGATACAGTTCAAGGAGAAGGCGAGGAAAGCTGGGGAAGAAGTAAGTGTTGGGTTGCTCGATTATCCAGTGTTAATGGCTGCTGATATTTTGCTATATAACGCCGATTTAGTCCCGGTTGGAGAAGATCAGAGGCAACACTTGGAATTAACGCGCGATATCGCCGGAAGGTTTAATAATATGTACGGAGGGAATAAGTGGAAAAAAAGAGGGAAGAACGAGAAGAGTCCGAGTGGGAAATTTCGAGGGAAGGATGTTTTGATAGTTCCAGAGGCGTTTACGCCGAAGGCTGGAGGGAGAGTGATGAGTTTAACCGACGGCTCGAGTAAAATGTCGAAATCAAATCCAGCCGAGGGGAGTAGGATCAACGTTTTAGATTCGCCCGATATCATCGTGCAAAAGATTAAACGATGTAAAACAGATGCAATTGAGGGGATGAGCTATGCAGATGATAGACCTGAGGCGAAGAATTTATTGACTATTTATGAATTGTGTTCAGGAAAAACTCCCGAAGAAGTGTTGAAAGATTGCGAATCGATGCGTTGGGGAGAGTTCAAACCAGCTTTGACCGAAGTCGTCATTAATCATTTAAAGCCAATACAAGAAAAATATAACGATATCATTAGCGAACAAGGCTATTTAGACGATGTTTTAGAGAAAGGAGCGGTTAAAGCGAACGAGGTCGCTGAAAAGACCGTGGCCGATGTTAGAGATGCCATGGGCTTTGTTCATCGGAAAAGCCGTTATTTATAATAATAACAATAATAACAATACTAGTAATAATAGATGTTAATGTTCATGTGTGTATTTAATAAAATTAAAATTACAACTCCGCATGTTTACTCGTCGTCGTTGTCGTCGTCGTTTCTTCTTCTTTTTCTTCTTCTCCTCCTTCGTCATTTGTCTTCGGTTTATAATCAAAACACTCGTCGTCTTCTGGAAACAACTCGCAAAATGGCACCGACGCATCCGCACTCGAGTTAATTTTGCTCGCGTTATTTGTTTCGTTCAGCAAAACGTTCGTATCGGCGGCGGTCAAGTTTTGCAAATCTTTCCCGTCTAAACTTTTCGTTTCGTTTTTGCCTTCTTCGAGCATGCCTTTCTTTAAATGAAACTGTTCTAAAATCGCATCGTGAGATCTACTCATGAGTTTGAGAGCGACAGTTTTCTCAGGAGCGATTTTATAAATAAACGCGCCACCGACGGTTAAAATACTAGTTCCCAAAATGCGTTGCAATAGACCAAATTTACCGACGACGTTCCCTGAGGCGTCCAAATCGTCGAAGCACCACATCGGCGAAAACACTTCGTTAATTGGAATCTCATCCGAGGCAATGTTCGGCAAAATCCAAAACTGCCTTCCACTGACTAACCAAACAGCAACGAAAACGATTATTCTAATTATAATCACAACCGTAAAAAAGGACAAAAACGCCATACACGCGTATAAAATAATCTTCTTCACCCAAATCGGCGCCAACGGGAACAAACACGCGAGTAAAACGAACGCAGCGACTGCCCAACTCATGATCAAAAACCCCCAACTCATTGGTTCGTGATACGTCCACACATAAAACCCATCCTTCTTAAAACTTTGATCTTTCGCCTTTTCCAAATAGTGCGGATACTTCACTTTCTTCGTCCTCCCTTTACGAGCCTCTTTGAACTGCCTCTCGCAGCGTTGCACGAATCCAAGATGTACTAACATCGAACCAATGAACAAGATCTTATCATCAATCGTCCCCGTCATTTGCTCCCTATTCGTTCTCTCGAACAGTTTAAAGCTCTCCTCCTGATCTCGACACTCCTTCTCCACGTATTGCGAATCTGACCTTAAAAAGCGATAGAAATCTTTCGCTCGAAAGAACTCGACTCGTTCGTCCCTTAACTTTGCCGACCTCGATTCTAATTTCGATCGCTTGTTCGTCCTTAAGTAGTGCGAGATCGTTCGCGCTTTTTCTTTTAATTGCTCCTGGTGTTCAATCCTTCGTTTTTCGAACTCCTGTTGTTGCTGCGTAGTAGGCTTGTTCTGGTGCGTTCCATTCTGTGCCGTTGATGATGTTTGCTGCTGCGACATTCTCTCACTCTCGAGATCGATTCGCTTTCGAAAAGTGTTCTTCACTGACCCAGCTCTACCGCGTACCTCGGTGTACTAATAAACGACACCGCGCAGTTAAACAATGTCTCTGTTTCCAACAACGAAGTGACTTTCTCTGCTGTGGAGGATTTGTTCCATTTATTTCAAGGGAGCTTTGCATATTTTGAGTTAGTGGTCGTTTTTGGCATTTTTTGCTCATTTAAAGGGTGTTTTGTTAGTACGGATATTCTCCGTCTTTCTTCCACTTTTTGGAAATCCAGCGTGCACTTTTTTATATCCAGCCCGCACTTTTTTATATCCTATGCTTTATTCGAACTCCAGTTTTATATATCAGAACAAAGGAAACGAAGAAGAGCAAAGAGGAAGAGGAAGAGAGAGAGGGGAAGCGAGAGCTGCGCGCGTGTTTTTGTTTGTGTCCTTTGGACGAGTGCGTTTCTACTTTGAAGGAAAGAAAATTGAGTGCGCGTGAGACTTTACACTCTCTCTGTCTGTCTGTGTGTGTCTGTCTGTGTACTGAATACGACCGCCGCGTCTTCTTCTCTGTTTGTCGTTCTATTTTGGCCCCGCGTATCGATCGATCATAATTTGACTCAAGGTACTCAGCCGAGCGGAAAAGACGATGAATTCAACAAAGAAGAAGGAGAAGAAAACGACTTGTGATGATGCTGAAGACGATGAAAATAATGAAGAAAACGAAAACAACGAGGAAGAGGTGGATACACACGGAAAAGAGTTATTAGAGCGCTTGATCGATTGCGGAATCGATATAGTAGACGCAGAACCTTCTACTTTGAGAGATCATAGGAATAACCCGAAGACGTTCGTGAAGATCGCGCAGAGCGTCGCTTGCGCGATTGGGCCGTTGATTAAAAGGACTGGCGCCGATAACGTCGCTTTAGCTCTACAATCGTGCGTGACTTTGAAGAACATAAGAGGGACGTCGATTGAGGATTGCGCGAGTAGAGCGTTAGGGGCGCTCGCTGTTCTGGCGACGATGTTAGATGAGAGGTTACGCGATAAAATTGGGACTTTTAGGGTGTTTGAGATCTTAGTCGCGTATTTGCAAGCGGCGAGAATTTTGAAGGACGTGCAGGATAAAATGATGATGAAAAACGCGAATAATAATACTAATAACGAGCGAGAGAATAATAAAAGAATGAAAAATACAACGACGATGAAAAAAAATGGGTTATCGGAAGAATTTAGACTTTTGGAGGAAGTCGCCGGGGCGAAAGCGTTTGGGTACCATCCAGCGCATACGGCGAGAGAAATCGCGCTCGGGGCGAAACGTGTCGTAGATGAGTTTGTGAGTGCGAACAATAAGAAGGAAGATACCGGCGGCGTTGTAATAGAGTTGCATAAGAAAAGAGTGATTACAAAAGAAGAGTTGGAAGCGATGAGCGCTTCGCAGATGAATATAACGAAAGAAGCGAACGAGGCGATCGAGGCAGAGTTCAAGAAGAGGAGAGAGATGATTGCGAAACGCGCTGGTGTTTCCGTGCAATCGTTGTCAAAAAGTAGTATTAATCAAAACAACGGCGGTGGAGTAAAAAGAACGAGGACTATGGAGGATGACGATTTCGCAAGGTTTGAAAAAGAAGCTTTTGCGCTCGCGTCTGGGGAACCTACGGAAATAACAGTTCCCAATTCTTTGTTAGATTTGCGAGGTGCGGATATCGCAAGATCCGGATTAAAAGCAGGCAGTGGTACTAGGAATAAAACAAAAGCTTTGCTCATTGCCGAGGGAGGTTTTGATGCAAAGACGGTAACAATTGGTCAAGTACCCGATCGCGGCGGAAGAGTAGATGAAACGGGAAGGTTTTTACCGAAATTTAAAGGAGGAGGCTCAAAACAAAATAATAATAATAATAATAATAATAATAATAATAATAATAAGAACGACAAAGACAATGCTGATGGTGGTGGAGAAACTGCTGCGGCTACCGATGCAGCTGCTGGTAATAAACGACAATTGAGGAAGAAAAAATAGATAATTTTTGTGTGGTATCGAAAATAAAATTATAAATTAGGCCAAATTTGCTAAATTTCCCTGAGCCATTTGTTCGGCTTCTAAAGTTGCCCTTAACGTTTCTCCAATCGTTCTGAGCTTTTTCTCCGCGCATATTTTTACAACCATACCTGCAACTCTTGGGTTTACATTCTCAACGTTTACGACGCGGATTTCTGCAGATTTAACTTTCGGCCATTCAAAAGGTACTTCGAACACGGCCACTGGCGCCTTTCCGTCTGAACCTAGCGCCGCCTTGACATTGACTTGCATAGCATCCCATCGTAAAGCCCAGCGACTTCCTGCTGCTGCTAATGCCTCGCACCTCTGTGCCGTGGCTGCGATTCTGTCGCGAATGTTACACAAAACGCTCGCGCAATCTGTAGTGCCGAGATACATCCTCGCAACGTCTTCAATAGGCGCATCGGCTGGATCTAATGTAATATACTCCAATCGAGCGGTTTGTGGAATGAAACCGAGCGTCACCGCGTGAGTCACTCGTCCAACACCTCTCGCTCCCATCGATTCCATTGCCCATTTATCCGTTTCTGGTAAGTGCGAAGCCAAACGTAAAGAAATCTGATTCTCGGAAATATCGAGCAATTCCGTGCCTTGAAGCATTGATACTAAGTTTATTTGCTCTTGAATTCTTGCCGACATTTCTGCCAGCGTCCTCGAAGCTTCTGATTCTCTTGCTGCCGCTTTAGAAACGCCGATGAGATATTTTGATTGCGCTCGTAATTCTACATACTGCGCTTCCAAAGGCGCAATCTCTTGGTCAATTTTTTTACAGCTTCCTTCTTTCTGCGAGATTTGTCTATTCACCTCTCTCAAAGCCTTATCGAGTTTAATTAACTCACTTTGTAAAGTCTCTTTATCTTTCTTTTCATCAATTTCACGCTCGGAACTCGAGACGTGCTGCAATCCTTGGCTTCTCGCCAATTCTCTCATCTCGGCCGCTTTCGATTCGTCCTCTAACTGCGCAACCTCATCGATAATCTTCTGCAACTCTTCCTTCTCTTCTAAATACTTCTTATACTCCTCATCAATGCTTTTAATCACGTTCTTTGTCTCTTCTTCGCGTTTCTTATTCTCTTCTTGCAATTGTTTCACTTGCGCGTGTAACTCCTTATATTGCTCGGACTCTTTATATTCTTCGATGAACTTCCAATTAAACTCATCGCCAGACAACAAGGCTTTCAAAAACCCTTGTTCTGTCGATAACTCTAACGTCCCGAACTTTAATCGCTTGATTCCAGCTCGTATTCTGTCTAAATCTTGTGCCGAATTCCCAACCGCTTTCTCTCGCGCCACTTCTAATATTTTCTCCATGGATTCTTCCGTTTGGTTCAATTCTTTCAGAGCTCTGTTTTTTAAAACAATATTTAACAAAACATCACATCGCGACGTTTAAGAAGAAGGAGAAGAAGAAGAAGAAGACGTTAATAATGAAAACAACACACGCACGCGCTATCGTGAATCGAAATAACTCTCCGGAAGCGCACGAAACGAGGATAACAAAACAAAGATCTCCCAATTCCAAAACGAATTTCAAAAACATAAATTTTGAATAATTCATGATGCGCTCCAATAACTTACGCTCTCAAGGTCCCACAGGTTGGATCTTTCTTCGCTATCTTAATAGCTCGTTCTTGAGATTCGTTAAAGGTCTCGGAGAAGATGTTTGTGTACTCTTGCGTGACGTCGACGACGTCGAACGAGAGTTTTTGAACGACGTCTTGCGCGTCCATCTTTTCTTATTATTTAGTATTGGTCTCCTTTATGACGCGAGAGAAAATGTGAGGGGAACATGGGATTGGTGAATTTAGGGTTTCAAATATTTTTTTTAGGGAAATTTTAGATTTTAAATGTATTTATGATCACAATACTTCTAAATCAAACGCGCGCGCGCTT
>Ga0209830_10004095_pt1 | contig 10827 bp, 4 predicted proteins | sample ArcticOcean_MG_C_12_FD_187439 | JGI IMG/M metagenome (GOLD analysis project Ga0209830, IMG submission 187439) | Marine microbial communities from western Arctic Ocean - ArcticOcean_MG_CB8_130 (SPAdes) (version 2) | ecosystem: Environmental > Aquatic > Marine > Oceanic | place: Arctic Ocean...
GGTGTGGGTTCTTCTGGTGGTGCGGGGGCGGATATTGGTGTTGGTGTGGGTGATTGTAGTACAGCCATATCAATAGAACCTTTTTTATTTAGTTGCGTATACGTACTAAATAATAATTGAATATTTTCTTTACATGTAGATAATTCTTGTTGTGTAGTTATTCCCTCTATTTTAATGGTGTACTTATTTTCTACTGGGTGTAAATAATCGATCATAACCCGTACTGTGCGATATTTTGAGTGTCTTTTTAAATTATTAAGTGTTCTGATATTTTTGTCATTTGTTGACGGAACACCGCTTGCTTTACTATATGTATCAAATATACGATTAAATGTATGATAGTCCATCTTATAATATTTAAATACATCCTGATATATTTTTATTTTAGTTTGATTATTCACAACTGGAATAATTCGTTCTATACTGTATAATTCATCATTTAATGTCGCTATCTTATTCAATTGTATTAGTTTTTTAGTAAAATCTTCATAGGTTTGATATACATCACCCTGATTACTAGACTGTTTTATAATCGTTTTCCACTTTGTACAATATTTTTTAGCACAATATTCTATAAAATTTGCGATATATTCATCTTTTACATTACTTACACACGTGTAATACATATGAAACCAATCATTATGCATACGGTATTCATTTTTTGAAAGTAAGCGAATATTATCTATTTGTATATTACGTTCTAATACCCCACCTTCTCCTATAATTACATATGTATTTTTTTTTATATCATCATAATAAACAATTTTACCCTTTAAAATAGTACCATCAGAGTTTCTATAATTTACTTCATCCCCTATATAAAATATATTATTATAAATTAATTGAAAAGAACCATATCCATATTTTTCAACGACAAATCCTAATTTTAATTTTTGTAATGGGATCGCTGTATCTAGTTGTATAGTATATAATACATTTAAATTATGTATAGAAGAATTATATAAACTATATATAGGTTCTTGATTATTAACCTGATTTATATAAAAGACATTTATATTAGGTTCAATAATATTATAGTTATTATAAAATGAAATGGATAATGATTGTAAATAAGCTATAAATGTTTGAAAAATGTTAGTATTTAAGTGTTGGATATATGTTATATCATAGTTATAGGATTTTTTTAAAAATACATTTAATTTTATATTACTTTTACGATCAATATCGATATTACCATAAATAATATCCATGTCATAAAAAAATACAGTAGCGGTAGTTTTTTCTGTTCCAGTATACTCCGGTATAAAAAGTTTTATATTTATTTTTTTATTATGTAATAATTTAGGGATTTTAAATATTTTAATTTTATTATTTTCTTCACCTTCTATTAATATATGGTGTTTTGTTTGTTCGACTATTATTCCTTGTAATAATATATCCTTTGGTTTATAACCCACTATTATTTTATATAATAACCCATTTGTTTTTAATGAAATCCAGGAACCTTCGGCTATATTTCGTTCTGCTTCAAGTAAGCATATATTATCTTCATATTTTTTATGACTAGTAATTTTATCACGACTTATTTTATAATTATTATTATTTACATTAAAAGATGGTTGATAAATTTTATACATATAATTATACGTGACTCGTTTTCCCGAATAACTTTCAATATCTTTAAATTTTACAAAAGGTATATCATTATGTAAATGAATAGTATTAAATAATTCTAATAAATCAATATCCTTTTTATAATTTGATTTATGTAGCAAAGATATTTTTTGAATAGTTATCGATCCATCTTTAAGGGGTGTTTGTAATTCTTTTTGTTTTTGTGTATGATAGGTATAGTCCTCAATTATGGACATAGTATCATATTTTTTTGAAAAATCAAAATCTAAGTTATCTAGCTTAATATTAGGAAAATATTTTTTTAGAAAACCTCTTTTTACTATGTCCTGATCATATGTAGCTAGTCCCTTTATAAAATTGTATATATTTTTAAAAGTATATATATATACATTATTATTATTAAGGGTACCCATATTTTGTATCAGCAATTTATCATTTGATCTTTTTTTCCAGCGCTTATCGTATAAAGTTTCATAACCTTTAAAGGTAGTATCTAAATAAAATAATAAAAATGGATCCATATAAATTGGTTTATCGTCAGATATATAGGAGTAATAACATATTTTAGACGTTAAATATTTATTAGCATATAATAATAAATAAGGGTGATGTATAAACATTTCATAACAAGAATCGTCGGTAACTATTTCTTGCATACGTTCATCTTGTATATACATTATACATTTTTTTAATTGAACAGAATTTTCAAATGTCCCATCTATAATCTTGCTAATATCTATTCCAATTGATTCTAATTGTTCAGTAATAGGTATATTTGATTTATTAATATATATATTGTGTAGTAATATCTTTTCAGGAGTATAGTGACGATCTTCATTAAGTAACTCGGTATGAGTTAAAGAATAAGGAGAATGGACATTATTTTGTATGTCTTCTATACTATTATAATTTAATAAATCGGCTATCATACATTGGTGTTCGGGATATATGCGTTCACCCAAGGGATTAGATATACCGATTGATTGAGTAATTATTTCTTTTATTGTGCTGATATTGTGTGTGGGGTCAATTGTAATTGGAATAAAGTGTACCTTAGAATATTTTTTTTGAATAATTCCACGTATATCCCATTCTTTGGTAACATCATATTTAAAATAACTATTTAATACCGACATATTTTCTTTTCCCACAGGGTCAACATCATCCTCGTCAAAATCATTAAAATCTTCAATTATACTGACTATGTCTCGAATATCATCCGTGATAAATCCAATAAATATATAATGCCATATTTGTATTTGTTTTTGCGTATGTAGCATAGTAAATAATTGTTGTTTTGTTGCGTATATATCGTCTAATGATAATTTTAATTCTAATGTTTTCATATCTTGATTCATTTGACTTACTTTCGAGACATCAAACGACTCATTAATATGTATTAATGATATTTTAAAAGGTTTCATAATGTACTATATAATAATATTAATATATTTATTCAATATAATTTATTTAATAAATATTTTAAATATGTAATTAAGTGTAATAATATAGAGATATATCCACTGTTCGTATTCCTACGTTATTTTTTTTTTTTATTAATGGGATTATCCGTTATCATAATACCACAATATTCGCGAGGATCCTTTTTATAATCTATATTATTATAAATACCTACTTTAATCGATATTTTTAATAAATATCGCATATTATCCCAAAATTCTTCGGTATGGCCAATACTTTTTGTAATGATATGTGCTAGTTCATGAATCACTACAAACATAATGGTATTTAAATCGATTAACGTTTCTTCTATATCTTTTTCTTTAATACATATGACTAGTTTTTGCCCCTTATTTACAGAATAGGAAGTATAAATAGACGATTTCATAGATTCGGAAATATTGTTCGGATTATATTTTTTAATTAAGCGCTTAATACGCTCATCATCGGCTATATGTGTTGTACAATATTCATATAATATATTAATATTTTGATATATTTTAGACATATAATCAGCAGATTCTTGTTTTCTATCATCATTTCTAACTAAATATTTACGATTATCTAACAAACTAACTACATATGTAAGTTCATTATTTAAACTTTGTATAAATATAATAATTGTTACAATAATTACAAATAATGAAATAACATAAATATAATACATGTCTATACATAGACATAAGATTTAAATTAAACACATAAAATTAAAACAGATGTTTATAAACCAGATGTTTATAAACCATTAGTTAACGTTATAATGTGCTACTATTAACCCACTTTTTTACAATATTTAATTACTGTACCTATAATATATAAACATTTATTATGCGCAAGTGTATAATACCAACGCGTATCTCTATATCTACAATTAGGACAACCGTTCATCCATTGCTCATAACATTTTTTATGAAACATATTATTACATTGATAGCAAATTCTAAATATACAATCGTCCGTATTATACAAATAATCTCTACAAATGATACATTCTTCTGATAATTTCGGTAACACCACGGCACAACAAGGTCGAATATGTAATACAGCTTCTCGCTTACATAAACATTTACATAAAAATGAATAACAAGTGTGTATGTATGAAGATAGCATTAATATACATAATATATAATAATTTTATTAATTGAATTTGATTTAAACAATATACATAATATATATATTATTACAATGGTCCAGTTCCAAATTACTGGTTGGTATTCAAACGATATAGAATTAGAAGATTCGTCCAGTGATGAGGACGAACAATCAAATGACGAAAAAGAATTTAAAATAGTTATATTTGGTAAGGATATGGATGAAAATACGTATACTTTGTTAGTTAATAATTTTACACCCTACTTTTATGTAAACGTTCCCAATACCTTTACTAGGGCAGATAAACGTTTATTTGAAAAGGGTATTCGTGAAAAAATGTGGCATAAATATCGTAGTGGATTTTTACGCACAACGATGCATAAAAAAAAAACGTTTCGAAATTTCAATAATAACAAGGAAGATTTATTTATACGATTGATTTTTAGTAATAAGGGTTCCATGCGCTCGGCTTTAAATATATTTCAAGAAAAAACCTATAAATGTGACAATATAAGATGTTCTGGATCACAAAGAGGCGGTAAGTGTAATAATCCAGGTGGTTGGGGAAATTCTTGTAAAAATCGTAAAGTGTATACTATAAAAAAAGTACAAAAACTTAAATTGGAACATTTGCGACCTTATACCTATACATTGTATGAAAATATGATTGATCCCCTTATCCGTTTTATTCATCACAAAAAAATTAAACCTTCGGGTTGGATTAAAGTAGATGATCAGTATGTTGAGGAGCAAGACCTTATTCCTTCTCGATCACGCATTAATATAGAAACAGATTGGAAACATATAAAGGCCGTGACCAAAGAAGAAAATGTTCCTCTTAAAACAATGGCGTATGATATTGAATGTGATTCAAGTCATGGTGATTTCCCACTACCGATTAAAAATTATGGTAAATTATCCAAAGAGTTAGTAACCGTATATGAAAAACTGTTTAAAATAAAACAAAAAACGGATTTAACAAAAAAAGAAAAAAAAGAAGTCGAAAATATTAATAAAAAAAATACAGAACACTTTATCCGCTCGCTTATTTTGAATGCTTTTGATACTGGTAATGAAATATATGAAATTTCAAAGGTCTATCCAAAATCAGACGAAAGTCCGTTAACAAAAGAAATTTTAGACAAAGCGTGTAGTCAAATCACAACATATTTAAGAACATATATAGACAAATGTGCGAATTTGAAAATTTTAGAAAAAAACAAAAAGAAAGTACTGTGTATTGAGAAAATTACTAATTTAATTAGCGACACCGGTGAAGAGGAAGAAACGGCTATGGATGATATTGTAGAGAGTAGCGAAGAAGTGGATATGAATATGTTTAATAGAAAAAAGACAGATGGAAAGGACTATAACCAAAGAATAAAAAAAAGAGAGTATAAGTTTCCTAAATTAAAAGGTGATAAAACCATTCAAATCGGTTGTAGTTTTGTAAAATATGGAGAAACGATTCCGTATAAAAATATAATCTTAACATTGGGCACGTGTGACCCGATTACGAATACCATTGTGAAAACCTATACAAATGAACGACAATTGTTATTGGATTTTGTTCGCTTAATTAATAAAGAAGATCCCGATATTATTACTGGTTATAACATTGTTGGTTTTGATACTCCATGGTTATGGAAACGGGCAAAAGAATTAGGTATTCAAGAACAATTTTATGATTGTAGTAAAATTAAATATGACCGTTGTGACTTAAAAACTAAACAACGAAAATCCGCAGTCGGTCAATTGGTAACCATTGAATATGTCGATATACCTGGTCGTTCCCAGATGGATTTATATTTATTGATTCAAAAGGGGTACAAATTAAGTAGTTATAAATTAGATAATGTGTCGGCTGAATTTATTAAAGGTTCTGTTACATCGATTACGGAAAAAGAAGGTAGTACTTATATTGAAACGGACAATATGAAGGGTTTAAATATTGGTAATTATATTAATTTTATAGAAAAAAATGGCTATTTGGAAAATAAATATATGGATGGAAAAAAATTTGAAATTATGGATATTCAGGGCAATATGTTACTCATTGACACGAAACCTGATTTACATTTGGACGATTTTAAGTGTTATTGGTGTTTAGGTAAGGATGATGTAACGCCGAAGGATATTTTTGAACGCCAAATGGGTTCCAGTTATGATAGATATACTGTTGCGAAATACTGTATGATGGACGTAATTTTATGTGTGGAATTATTAAATAAATTAGAATTTATCACCTTAACGATGGGTATGGCGAATGTGTGTTTGATTCCGTTTGATTGGGCCTTACATCGGGGTCAAGGGGTAAAAATTGTTAGTTTAGTATCTGATATTTTACGAAAAGAGAATTATTTATTACCCTTCTTATATAAGCATAAATCAACATCTGATAGTTATGAAGGAGCCATTGTTCTGCCTCCTAAACCCGGTATTTATCTAGACGATCCGATATCAGTTTTAGATTATTCTTCGTTGTATCCGTCTTCTATGATTGAAAAAAATATTTCACACGAAACGATTTGTGCTAAAAATAGTTGTTGGGAAGGCGAATCGGGAGCACTATTATTAAAAAAATATGGCTATACATTTGAGGATATCGAATATGATACGTTTCGTTGTGAATTTACCCCTTCTGGATTATTAAAAAATAAAATTAAAAATGGTGTTGAAACGGTTCGCTACATTCAGCCCAAAGATGGTAACATTGGAATGATGCCGAAAATTTTATCATATTTACTAAAAGCACGAAAAGATACTAGAAAAAAAATTAAATATAAAACCATTGTAACCAATACAGCGACAACAACGACTACATATATTGGTTTAAAAAAGGATAATAAAGATGGAACAATAACTATAACAGATGAAAAAAATAATAGTTATACGATTGAAACAACTGATATTATTAGTGAAAAAGATACCTATACGCAATTTCAAAAAAATACATTAGATGGTGCCCAGCTAGCCTATAAAATTACAGCAAATTCATTGTATGGTCAATTGGGTGCTAAAATAGGAGCATTGTACTATAAAGAATTAGCAGCATCTACAACAGCCGTTGGTAGAAAACAACTAGAAATTGCCCAAGAATATGTAGAAGACAAGTATCATTTTCCAATCATATTAAAAAAAGGTGAACATAAGGGCGAAAAAATTTATCTTAATAATGAAGTCGTATATGGAGATACGGATTCTATATTTGTAAAATACGACTGTCGTTATGAAGATGGTTCAAAAATGAAAGGTAAAGATGCCCTTAAAGAATCCATCCGTCTTTCTGTTCTAACAGAACATGGTGTACAAGCAAAATTACACGACCCACAGTATTTGGAATATGAAAAAACGTTTTATCCCTTTATCTTATTTGGTAAAAAAAAATATGTAGGAAATAAATATGAACATGATGTGAATACATACAAGCAAACTGCAATGGGTATCGTATTAAAACGACGTGACAATGCGCCTATTGTTAAGATTGTTTTTGGAGATATTATTGATAGTATTATGACGTCAAAAAAAATAAAACCTTCATTGGAATTATTAAACAATAATTTAAAAAAACTTATAGCTGGTGAATATGGCCTTGATATGCTCACGATTACTAAAACATTATCGTCTTATTATAAAGAACCAGATCGTGTGGCGCATAAAGTGTTAGCCGAACGTATTGGTGAACGCGACCCAGGAAGCAAACCTCAAGTAAATGACCGAGTACCCTTTATATATATAGAAACCACCGGGAAAGTAAAATTACAAGGCGATCGTATTGAGCACCCTAGTTTTATTAGAGAACATAATTTAAAACCGGATTATGAATTTTATATTACTAATCAAATTATGAAACCCGTATGTCAAATTTATGCTTTAAGTTTAGAAAACTTACCCGGTTATACGGAACAAATGAATGTGTTCGGACATATGTATGAAAAATATGTAAAACAAGGTAAATTGCCACATAAAGCTATTAAATTAGTATTAGAGAAAAAACAAAAAGTTGCTTCTAACTTAATATTTGGCGATATATTACGAGAAACTAGAAATAAACGTTTAGGTAATAATGAAATAACTAAATGGTTTATGCAAAAAAATATAATAACTACTACATCTAAAAAAAAAGCAAAAAATAAACTTCACACTTCGTCTAAGATTTTAAATAAAGACTATGATTCTGATTTTGAAAGTGAGGATTATGATTCGGATGAATAATGATTTATACGATTACCTAAAAATATTAAATAATAATAATAATAAATATATTTTTTTATTCTTATTAGTATATTATATGAATACTAAAAAGAAATCTGCGAATACATATAAAAAAAAAAGTCCTAAAAAAAGTCCTAAAAAAAGTCCTAAAAAAAGTCCTAAAAAAAGTAAAACAAATAAAAAAGGTACAACACATAAAAAAAGTAAAACAAAATCACCCAGAAAACATACATATAAAACAAAATCTACATTAATTTCCTATTCTTCATTTAATGTTAAAAAAAATAAAACAAAATATAATTTTTATTTTGATACAAAAAAAAAAGAATTAGATGATTTGGGATTATATTTATTTGGTATATCCAGAGGATTTGTCGAATCATTAACATCGGGGTATGTATTACCAAGTTTAACAAAAGGAACCTATTATAAAAGTTTATCTCAATATGAAAAAAATACCTTAAAAGATTGCGAATATACGCACATTGGTCACGATTATACGTGGTTTTATAAAACATTAGGGGGGTATTTAAAACAAAAAAAAAAATTAGCCACTGGTTCGTTGAGAAAACAACAACTTAAAGACTATTGGATACGGTATATACACGATAAACGAGGTGTAAGTATTTCAATAGGAAAAACAAAAAAGACAGTATTGTCAGGATCATTACATAATATAAAACAAAAATTTACTACCATATCTTCATTTGATGTAGCATTTTTTAATTCTCTTATTGAATCTCCTCCGTCAATTCAACTGTATATACAACACTATCAACAGCGCGAATTAATGTATTCTCGTTTAGAAAATATATTTACCACAACCAATACAATATTAGAATTATTAGTAGGTAAAAAAAATAGTGGTGGAAAAATATTAATTAAATCAAAAACGCTTACTTATCTAGAAAATATATGGGGATATAAAATTCGAACTAGTTCAGGAACTAAACCTGCCATAATTTTATATATCCAACCTAAAAATATTCATAATGCTATATTAACTATGATTACCTTTAATGAATTAATTAAAATATTAAAATATATGCTACAATTTCAACCCTTAGAAAATAATCCTATATATAAAGAATATATTATTTGGAAAATGTGCCACGATAAAGTACAACCTATACTTGAACTATATAAATCATTTATTAAAACACATATAAGCTCCGAAGGAGGCGGTGGTGGCGGAGGAGGTATAAGTTTAGATAGTGTATTGCCTACTCAAGTATTCTTACCAGAAGCCCCCACAACGTTATTAATGCTAGAAACTCCTAACACTTTATTAATGCCAGAAGCACCCACATCAGCATTAGTTAGAGACGCCAGGGGTCGTATGGCAACTTAAATAATGTTTACCGTACAGACGGGGCAATTTTTATGCGTATTTAACCATCTATCTATACATTTATAGTGGAAAAAATGCGGACATCTATCAAATTTACGAATAATATCCCCTTCGCGATAATTTATATTACATATAGAGCATTCTTCATGTATATACGTTTCTTTATTAGCTTCATTTACTGGGATTAAATAGGATTGATTATTTATACTTTCAATAGAATTTAATGGCTGTTCCATAGGTACTCTATTATTTATAGGAAATTCAATTGATAATTCGCCCGGTATATTTGGAATCGAACCTAAAATTAAATCGATCATGTTTTGTATATTATGTAATGACGCTGATTCTAAATATGTTTGATTACTACTATTTCTATCATTACCAACATTACCAACATTACCAACATTGCTATTATTTTCAATGTTGTTTTCTGTTTCGTCTCGTAAGGAGATTAATTCTGGCATGTCTGCATAATCATAATCTTCTCTTTCACCTTCTCTATCATCGGAGTCCTCTTCCTTTTCACCGTATTCCTCTTCCTTTTCACCGTATTCCTCTTCCTTTTCTTCTTTTGTTTCCTCTTTTGTTTCTTCTCTATATATTACATTACTCGCTACTCGTCTATAATAAGGCATGTTAACATTTGATATGGAGGTAAACAATGATCGTGTCGTTCGATTATCTCTATTTATAGTAGAAGAATATAATGGATTACTAGAATATAACGGTGTTCTGGGTAAAGGGATTGTCGGTAAAGGGATTGTCGGTAAAGGCATTTGTGATAGAGGTGCTAGTGGTAAGGGCATTGGTGGTAGAGGCGCTGGTGGTATTGGTGTTAAATATGAAGATTGATATATAGCTGGTTGTGTATTATTATTTAATATAGAACTACTATATGCCCGTCTATTATTTACAGCATGATTAGTATTTTCAGTATTATTATTATGTATTCTAGTAGTATAATTATTAGAATACTCTATACCACGTTGTTCTGTACGACTTTGTTCTGTACGACTTTGTTCTGTATTATAATTATTTATAGTGTCAATAAATACTATATTTATTTTATCCCTATCGATTAAATTACTTATTGAATCTAATAATGTTTCCTT
>Ga0209830_10004097_pt1 | contig 10825 bp, 10 predicted proteins | sample ArcticOcean_MG_C_12_FD_187439 | JGI IMG/M metagenome (GOLD analysis project Ga0209830, IMG submission 187439) | Marine microbial communities from western Arctic Ocean - ArcticOcean_MG_CB8_130 (SPAdes) (version 2) | ecosystem: Environmental > Aquatic > Marine > Oceanic | place: Arctic Ocean...
CGTTTTGTACTGCGAATCGACAGCACCAAGCTATACAGATGATGTTTATCAGCAGCGAATCGTTGTTCGCGAGACGAGAGGTCCAGCGGATATTAATGATTTACTCCGCAGTGGGCATACCTGGACCGTTAGCTGATCCATCGTCGATGGCGTCGCCTCGAACTGTCGCTGGCGTCATCGTTTATGTCATTAGGCAGGTTTTTGAAGAGCGTAAAGTACTCTTTCTGAAAAGGAGTGGTGGTCAGTACATCAATGCTTGGTGGCCTGTGGCAGGCACTCCGGAGGCTGGCGAGGAGCCACGGCAAACTGCGTTGCGTGAACTGGGCGAGGAAACGGGGTTCAGTCCAGAGCGTCTGTTTTCCTTCGGTATGGAGATCCCACATGCCGATTCAAGCAAGGCACTGGTTACCTTTGTTGCATTGGTTGATCAAACTTCCCCGGTTACACTGAACTACGAGCATAATGAATACCGGTGGTTGACCGGCACGGAAGCGATAGACCAAGTGCCTGGCCCTTCGAAAGTGTATCTTGAATATTTACGCGAACGTTTCATTATTCGATCAGCGGCGCCAGACTTGGAAATTGATCTGCGTGAAGCTGGTAACGTCTGATGTGGTAATGGTGTATCAATCGTGAAACTGGTAACACGAAGTCAAAGTTCAGTCGGCAAAAGCTCGTGTTACTTGGACTGGGTCTAGATCCCGTTAAAAAGTTAAAAAAGTTCCAGCAGAAAGAAAAGCGGCACTGTGAGCTGTTGTCTGATGAAGACCACGCCATCGCGGAGACGAAGGGCGCTTGGGACTTTAAAAAGTCTATGGGTAGGGAGTCCGTCCGGATCAACCGTATGTCGGTTCTTGTGCGTATAGACCGCAAGATCAAGCAGGTTATGTAAAAAGTGAACACCAGGACACATCATGATGATGTGCTGGGACTCGTTAAAGAAATCAATAAGTAGGAACTGATATGGCTGAGTTTGATCCAGAAGAGAATATAGGCACGATCGCTGTACAGGAACGGCATCAGTTTGATATTGGCAGGCTGCAGGAATTCATGGCGGCGAACGTAGAAGGTTTTTCAGGCAGGGTAACCGCAGAAGAATTTGCGGGCGGTCAGTCTAATCCGACCTACCTGCTGTCTGCAGGTGAACAGCAGTATGTGATGCGCCGCAAGCCACCAGGTGAATTGTTGAAGTCGGCCCACGCCGTTGATCGTGAGTTTAAGGTGATGTCTGCACTACAGAACACCAATGTGCCAACGGCTAAAACTTACGCACTTTGTACTGATGATGATGTGATTGGCACTTGGTTCTACGTGATGGAATACCTCGATGGTCGGGTTATTTGGGATAGTACCGCAGGACCTTATACCCCGCAGGAGCGGGGCGAAATATGGGATGCAGCCAATGATGCGCTGGCTAAACTTCATTGCGTTGATTTTGAAGCGGTAGGCCTTTCCGATTTTGGGAAGCACAGTTCTTATATAGAGCGTCAGTTATCCCGGTGGTCCAGTCAGTATGAATATACGAAGACCGAAGAGAACCCCTACATGGATAACCTCATCGAGTATCTCCCAAAAAATATCCCGCCAGAAGATAGCTGCACCATCGTGCACGGTGACCCCAAGATCGACAACATGATGATGCACAAAGAGCGCAACGAAGTGATCGGCATCCTGGACTGGGAGCTAAGTACGCTTGGCAACCCGCTTAGTGACTTTGCCTATATGTGCATGCGATACCGGGATTCCTTAAGAGGCGTTGACTTAAAGGCCTTGGGCATTCCGAGCGAGCAAGCGTACATCGAAGCTTACTGTCGAAGAACCGGTCGTTCCGGGATAGATAACTGGGATTATTACCTGGCGTTTAACATGTTCCGTCTGGCGGCTATTCTTCAAGGTATCGCGAAGCGGGTTCGGGACGGCACTGCTGCGAGTCGTAGCGCCGAAGAAGCCGGATCAGGCGCCTATGACCTTTCCAAGCTGGCGTGGGCTCAGATCGACAAGAGTGTTGATCTGTCCTGAAAGCTCAGGTCACTCGTTTGGCCATAGCAACTGCCATGGCCATTGTTCTAAAGCAGAAGTCCCCGGCACGGGGCATTTTTTTGTGTCCCCCGGGTCTTAACCGCCTTCGGCGAGAAACACTGGGATTTTACGGGCCGTTTTTGCCTCGTACTCTTTATAGGGCGGGAATACTTCAACGCAAACTTTCCACAATCGTGCTCTTTCTTCTTCGTCGGTTATTTCCCGTGCGGTCATTGCAGTGACCTCTGTTTCATCGCGAATTTCTACGCTTGGGTTTGCACGAAGGTTATAAACCCAGACCGGGTTCTTAGGTTGTCCTCCCATGGAGCCTACAAGTACATAGCTGTTGTCGATCCTGACGCGCATCAGCGGTATTTTTCGAGTGCCGCCGGTTTGGTTGCCGGTGTGTGTGACAATGATGCAGGGCATGCCCGTATCAAGCAGGGTTGTACCCTTTGTCCCACCGCTACCTTCGTATTCCTCAACCTGTTTGCGAACCCAGTCCAGCGTGGGCGGGATGTAGTCAGCCATAGCGTCACCTTGCCTAATAATTGAAAAATAAGAGCATGCCGGTTTTCTATCGTCGTTGCCAATGAAAGCCGGGCATGCTGGCGACAAAGTTGTCTTGTCAGGCAAAGCTGTCTTGTCAGGCAAAGCGTGAGCCTGGTCTGTCTTTGCTACAACCCCACCAAGTCGTCATCGAGTTGAACCCCGAAAGAGTTCAGTGCGCCGGCTAGCATTCTGTATTGTCCGCAGGTAAATACCATGTCCATGATCTGCTGCGTGCTGTAGTGCCTCTCCAATCCTGTCCAAGTGTCGTCAGTTATAAACACATCTTCGTGTAACTCGTCTGCAGCTTTGAGTATCAGCTTCTCCGCTTCATTCCAACAGTGGGCAGAGTCTCCGGTCTTGATGCCCTCAAGTTCTTCGTCGGAGAGTCCAGCAGCCTTACCTATGACGACATGCTGCCCCCATTCATATCCTGACTTTGAGAGAAAACCTGCCCTAAGAATCGCGATTTCACGGACGCGTGGTGACAGGGTAGATTTTGAGAGGATGTGATTGCCAAACACAAGCCATCGTTTAGCTAGCTTTTCGTGGTGGGCGAGCGTGCGGAAAATGTTTTGTACATTGCCTCGCATTTTCTGGCCGCCCAAAGCGGCGTTTTGTGCTTCGTTCCAGTCGTCTTCATGGATGGCAGGTATACGGGGTTCAGATAGTCTCATTTGTTTCACTCGTTATGATTGATGCGTTGTGATCGATGCGTTGTGATTGATGCATTGACTATAGGAGAAAAACCGCTGGCCTGCCATCGGGTGGCTGCTATCATCCTTCGTGTCTATCCAGAGAATACACCATGATCGGAATCGTCCTACATCAATACGCAGAGTCCCCCTTTTCTGAAAAAGTCCGCTTAATGCTTGGCTATAAAGGCGCGAGTTACCAAACGGTAGAGATACCGATGATTATGCCCAGGCCCGATACCATGCCACTTACCGGTGGCTACCGGAAAACCCCTGTCATGCAGATTGGTGCCGATGTCTATTGTGACACCGCCATTATCTGCAGGGTAATAGATGAAATCTATCCGGAAAATACAATCTATCCGGAAGAGCATCTAGCGATGATCAATACAGTAGCCCACTGGACGGATACTTTTTTCTTTAAGGTCTGCGTAGCAATCGCATTTCAACCTAAGGCGGCGGCGACAAATCCGTTGTTTCAGGATGAAAGCGCAATGTCGGCCTTCATGGCAGATAGGGCAGAGTTTTCGAAAGGTTCCAGTGAATTGGGAATGCCATTCGAGACAGCGGAACCTCACTTTATCGCCCACCTTAGCCAGTTGGATCAACAATTGGCCGCGGGTGGACCTTTCCTGTTTGGGGATAAACCCTGCATCGCAGACTTTTCGACCTATCATAATGTGTGGTTTATCTACACCCGAGAGGCCCTGCGTGATTACTTTGCGCCGTTCGAACACCTGGTCGCATGGTATGAAAAGATGCTGTCGTTTGGCCACGGCGATAGGGACATGATCTCGGGTGAAGATGGGCTCGCGCAGGCAAACGCATCGGAGCCGGAAGAAATGGTGGAAGCCGCATTTCTGGATAATTTCCAGGCAGGGCAGTCAGTGTCGGTGATGCCAATAGACTATGGCTTCCAGCCAGTCACCGGTGAGTTACTCGCGGCGGGTTTGGATGAGATCGCAGTGGCCCGAACCGACGATCAGGTTGGGCGGATAGTGGTGCATTTTCCCAGAGCGGGGTTTCAGGTTGTTAAATAAAACCGGTTAAATAAAACCTGTTAAATAAAACTTATGTAATCAGGGGCAAGCTGGTTTCTGTGAGTTTTACCCACCAGGTGGCGCCGATTGGTAGGATCTCGTCGTTAAAGTCGTAACCCGGGTTGTGCACCATGCACGACCCCTCGCCGTCGCCGTTGCCAATCCAAATATACGCACCGGGTTTCTCCTGCAGCATATAGGCAAAATCTTCAGAGCCCATTGCCGGTTTAGGGTTCAGGTTCACCCGGTCAGCGCCGACGAGTTCCACAGCGACACTGCCGGCCAACTGTGCTTCTATTTCTGAGTTGACTGTAGGCGGGTAACGCCGTTCGTACTTGAACTCGCAGTTTGCGCCATAGGCACGGCAAATGTCGGTCGCTACCTGCTTCATCTGTGCTTCAAGTTTGGTCTGTACTCTTGCAGAGAAACAGCGTGTGCATCCACTGATCGAGACTTCATTGGGAATGACATTGTAGGCATCACCGGCGTGAAACTGGGTGACTGAAAGAACAACCGGGTCCTGCGGGTCTATTGATCTGCTAACAATAGACTGGAAAGCCTCAACGATTTTTGTACCGACAACAATGGGGTCTATGGTCAGGTGGGGCATCGCGGCATGGCCACCTTTGCCCGTGACGATCAGTTCAAAAATATCGAAAGCTGCCATCATTGGGCCGGGTTTTACCGCAAATGTGCCGACTGGCATGCCAGGGATATTGTGCATCCCGTAAACGGCTTCCATGGGGTATCGGTCGAAAAGGCCTTCCTCGACCATGACTCTGCCTCCACCTTCATTTTCTTCAGCAGGCTGAAAAATAAAGTAAACGGTTCCTTCGAATTCACCATGTTCTGCCAGATATTTAGCGGCGCCCAATAACATGGTGGTGTGTCCATCATGTCCGCAGGCGTGCATCTTGCCTGCATGAGTAGACTTGTGCGCAAACTCGTTTGTTTCCTGGATGGGTAAAGCGTCCAGGTCAGCGCGAAGACCAATAGCCCCGTTACCTCGGCCCTTTGTTAGTGTCCCGACGACACCGGTGCCCGCAATACCGGTTTCGACCTGAATGCCAAACTCACGGAGTTTGTCAGCCACCAGTTCCGCGGTTCTGTGTTCTTCGAATGCAATTTCAGGATGTGCATGTATATCGCGCCGCCACGTGGCCATGAGTTCCTTGTCAGCAGCTAGCTGGGGGATGATATTCATAAAGTCGATTCCGTCTGTTGCAAGATGAGTTGTGCAAGCTTTTCTATATGGCTGTCGTGAATCTTGTGTTGTTTCAGCGTCCGGTGAAGCTCAAGTATATACGCTTTGTTACTGCCGCTGGGTCCGGTTGATAAGTTGATCTGCCGCGCGATATCCTCGAGCGATGACTCGCCAAGGTAGTGAGGGTTGTGTGGGTGCGCGATGTATGTGATGCCCTCGATTGTGCTGCCGTTACTTAGGGTCAGAGACAATTTTGTTCGGTCGTATCCACCTTTTTCCCTGTAGTCCAGGCGCGCTAGGATGTTGCTGGCTTCGCAGGGCGGTAATCGATAAGCAGTACCCCAGCAGTGTTCGCTTGCAGATTCGATCAGCGTAACCACGCGGCCCGGAAACTCAGCAGTACCACGATGGTCTGCCGACCCTTGCCAAAATCGCCTTGCCCAGCCTTTAGCATGACAGAGTTCACTGGTTTCAAAGTTGAATCCGGTCTTCCACATGATAGAGCCGTAACCAAAGAGCCAGGTCTCGTTTGCCATCTACGAGGTTTGAGCACTTGTTTTGTTGATGTTGTGAATGTAGCTCACGACATCAAGGATACCGTCTTTTTTGTTATCGCCACAGATAAAGTGGGCAACTTTTTGCAGGTCTTTGTGACCATTGGCCATGGCAACCCCGTGGCCCGCAGCTTTTACCATGGCCATGTCATTCAGTTGATCTCCTACGGTACAGGTCTGCTCTGCCGCTATGCCCAAATGTTCTAATAGTTTGGTCAGCCCGTGCCACTTATCGACGTGCTTCGGTGAAATCTCACAGTAAAAATGCCCTGAATCGAGGTGTGGGACGAGGATTGTGTTGTAAATCCCCGGGAATCGACTGGCGATTACGTCGGCGAGTTCACGCAGGGCTGGCTCGCTGTCGAATGCGCCAGACACAAGGTATGTCGGTTCGGAAGCCAGCAGATCTGCTTTTTCTGCCCACGTGGAATTATTCTTGAAATGAGTATGCGTGGCATTGTTCCAATTGCTGCCGGTGTCAATGATGAAATCAGCGCCACCGAGTTCGTGTGCGTCTCGCTGAGCAAACAGGGTCAAACCGAGTTCTCGTGCAAGCTCAGTCACAGGTGTGACATCGTAATTTTCCGCGTGCAAGGTAGCTTGTCCGGGTTCCTTAACGAGGGCGCCACCATTACAAACGGCATACACGTCAAAACCCAGATTTTCGATCACTAAACGGGTGGTTCGATATCTTCGACCTGTGGCGATGACCACTTCAACCCCGTTCGCATGAAGGTCTTCCAGTGCGTCTCGGGTGGCGGGTAATATCTGGTGATTTTCGATGGCGAGTGTGCCGTCGAGGTCTAAAGCAATCATTCTGATCAATCGATAACTCCAATATACCGCTAGCTTCCTAAACGATATCGTAACTTGATGACGAAGACATCGACCGCTGGGTTAGTCCAGCTATCATGGAACAGGTCACCAAAACTTTCCGTCGGCCTATTGGGTAAATCAGAGCCACGGGTATAAACCACAAAAAGATCAGATAACGGGGCGATCTCCCAGCGATAACGTGCCTGGAACACCAGGCGACTAATTGAAAAATCCCGAGTGTCGGCTGCAGCCGTTGTGTCAGGTGTCAGCGAGCCATCACCTGCAGGTACTCGCCAGCGATCGCGTTCGAATGCCTTGATACCAACCCACTGTGCGGTGATCCTGAATTGCTGTTTTGCTGTTATAAAATAGTCTAGCTCCAGCTCTGGTTGCCAGAACTCAGCTTCGTAGGTAGTAAAGTCTTGGTCGCTTTCATGGAGTAACCAGTCAGTCCTGGTAACGTACTTAAGTTGTAACAGTGCGGCGAATCGATCACTGGGTCTCCAGGTAATCTCGTATTTCCAGGAATGCTCCTGGCCGCCGATGTCTTCCTCTTTAAAGAATAGAGAAAAGCCGTGCCTTACTTTTTTTGCGCTGTCTGTTGAATAGAATCCACCGACCTGCCAGCGTTGGTCGATCTTATAATCACCGTTGCCGCCGCTGTTGGTGTCATCCCAGCGAGAGGGAAAGTAGTTCAGTTCCGTAAACAAGAAATGATTGTTATGGAACCTATACTTACGATTCGCAAAGATACCGCTGCGAACAAGTCGACCGTCCGTGTTGTACGCCTGATTTAAAAAGAGCGAAGACTCGCGAGTTTTGTAATTTTCCAGGTCTGATTCGATGATATCCACCCGATAGTTTGCGGCAATGGAATCGTTTCTTCGCAGGAAGCCGAAGTCGTTGATATCAAGATCTTCATCAAAATAATCGACCCCAACGCTGTGTTTTAGCCCCTGCCGCGGTGTGTAGCTTACGTCGATGAAAGCGCCGCTACCGCTGACATCATCAACATCGCTATATAAAGTCTGTCCATCGACATTCCATTTACCGTTTTCTGAGAGGTAATGGCCGTCGATGCCATGAACTACTGCATCTTCTTGGGGGTGTGAGACTAATGTCGTGATCCACCCCAATCCCTTTCGTGAGCCACCCGTAGTGGATTCATAAAGGAATCGTGCTGCGCCAAAATCTCGACCTTCCTGAACCAGGTCGGTCTCCAGATCGTTGATGGTGCCTTCGATCTTAGTGTCATCTTCCACCGCGGCTAGCACGCCGTAACGCCAGTTACCCTGTTGTCCAGTGATCTTTGCCGCACCCTGCAGTTCGGTCGGTTGGTTGCCCTCGAGCTTGGTAAGCTCTAGGTCATCAATATTCAGCGCCTTAGGTGGGCTGCCGATGCGGCGAGTATTCACAAGAATGGTGGGCGTACCCCTGCCTCTTGATCTGGCCCGCGGTGTTGTCCTGAAAATTTCCTGGCCCTCTAGAAAGAACGGCCGTTTTTCAGGAAAGAAGGTTTCAAATGATGTCAGGTTGACAACAACATCATCAGATTCGACGTTGCCGAAGTCGGGATTCACGGTAGCGGTCAACTGCATATTCGAAGAGGGGCGCCAGAAAATATCAAATCCTGCCTTGTATTCATCTTCCGAGTCGATGGCGTTGTACTTAGTGGCAGCATACGGGTAAAAAGTGAATTGCTTTTTGGGTGTGATGTTGTCCATTTCGAGCGGTTGCAGAGCGCTCATAAACCTGCTGCCGGATTCAGGTACGGCAGGCCATCCCCATCGCTCACCCAAGTGAGACACGGCTCGTGAAATATAGAAACCGAGGCGGCGAGATTCGCCGGTCTGTTCTGGCATCGTGATCATGGACCAGGGCAGAAAGTATTCTGCTACCCAGCCACCCTCGACCTCAGAAGATGCTCCCCGCCATGCGCCATCCCATTCACGGCTAAACTGTCGTTCAGGCAGCACCGTACCGTCGGCCAGTGAATTGCCCAAGCTCACGGCGAACCAGTAGGCGTAAAGACCTTCACCCGACGGATCGATGGTAATAGAAATACTGTCTCGGCTGATAAATTGATCTCTGGAGGTGAGTCGCGTAATCAACGTGTCGTTTGGTTGCTCACTGAACACGCCTATATAAAGTCCGCGTTCGGTGTAGAAGAATTTTGTATGGGTGGGGTACGTCGGTTCTGCCAGGGTTTCTGGCTGCAGTGTCACCGTCTGTGAGTGTGCGGGCATAGCCTGCCAGACAGGTTCATCGAGTTTTCCGTCAATCGTGATACTAGGCGTCTCATCAACCCTGTGCAATTCGATGATCGGCAAGGTGCTGTACTCGGCGGCTGGCTGCACCTCGTCGGCAAGGCAAATCGGGAGTAATATTGAACAGATTATTAGGGCGAACAACCGCCGCGGATCGAACAAAACAGGCACCTTAAGGTTCGGTTTGGTAATGAGCGGTCTGAAGGGTCTTGTGCTGGCGTTTTCTACGATTAGACTGGCGACTGACTGACTGACCGGGCGACTGACTGACCGGGCGACTTAGTGACTGGCCCTGTCGCCAATTTCGCGTTTGAATGCCATTGAAAATCGACCTGTGACCTTCATTATGAAGTCGCGGATTCTACTGAAATTTAAAGGGTATATCTATCAATGTTCGGGTTTTACCAATCCGCTGGTCTGGCGGTGCTGAATGCCTTGGCGCGTTTAGGGCATTATCAGTATCAGGAAATCCATTTTGGGTCGGCGACGACACAGAGAATCGACTGGTACCAGGTCGATGAAAAAGCCCCGACCGTTATTTTTTACTACGGCGGTAACTGGCGATCCTACCGAAAGGAAGATTACCGGTTTGTCGCCGATACACTCTGTAGCATGGGCGTTAATGTTGCGATCCCGGATTTCTTTAAATATCCGGAACACCGGTTTAGCGCCATTCTTGATTCGGTTGTTAGCGCCACAAACTACTTGATGGACCAAGTCTGTCCCGAAGGACCGGTGATTATGATGGGTCATTCCTCGGGTGCTCAAATGGCGGCGCTGGTGACGCTCAATGCAGCGTTGCTGGATACCCCCGAGAGGATCACAGCAATGGTGGGTTTATCTGGGCCCTACGACTTTTACCCCTTTACTGACGAAGATCACTGGGACTTGTTTGGCCCGGAGGATCACTACCGGCTGTCCCAGCCAGTCAACTTTGTGCGCGCTGATGCCCCTGAGTTGTATCTGCTGCACGGTAAACATGACACCCGGGTTCGGCGAGGTCACTCAAAGAGCCTAATGGAAAAACAGGTCGCGGCAGGGGGCCGCGCGCGTCGCGAGGTCTATGAAGGTATGGGCCACGCCGATGCCGTGGTATCTTTTTCACGCATACATCGTCGCAACAGCCCGCTGGTTCGTGATATACAGTCATTTATTAGTGCAGCAATATAAACAAATCAAATTCACTGAAATATAAGGGGTAATACACCGTGCCAGTATCTGCATCCACAACAGACGAGTTGCTCGTCGAAAATAAAGGTCGCGTTGTTGTCATTACGCTCAATCGACCAGAGCGAATGAATGCCATCAGCAAAGATATGCTAGACCAGTTGTCCGCTAAAGTGACCGAAGCGAATAAAGATCCTGACGTGCGCTGTATTGTGCTGACCGGTAATGGGCGCGGCTTTTGCGCTGGTCTGGATCTGGTTGATGTTGCTGGTGGTGGCATCGGTTCCGGTGGTTCCGGTTCAGGCAGCAACCGGCCAAAACAGCTGTTTGATCTACGTGATGCGCCAGTTAATGTGATGTGGAACATCGATACGCCGATGGTCTGCGCACTTAACGGTGCTGCGGCGGGATACGGCATGGATCTGGCGCTGCTCTGCGATATGCGGGTTGCTGCCGAATCTGCCAAAATGGCCGCAGTGACGGCCAAACGTAATGTTGTGCCCGAGTCCGGTGG
>Ga0209830_10004102_pt1 | contig 10818 bp, 12 predicted proteins | sample ArcticOcean_MG_C_12_FD_187439 | JGI IMG/M metagenome (GOLD analysis project Ga0209830, IMG submission 187439) | Marine microbial communities from western Arctic Ocean - ArcticOcean_MG_CB8_130 (SPAdes) (version 2) | ecosystem: Environmental > Aquatic > Marine > Oceanic | place: Arctic Ocean...
TTATTAAAATTAATTAACATACTAAATATAGATTATGAGCTGGAATGAAGAAAAAATTTCTAAATTAAAAGAGCTTTGGGGTAAGGGAAGTACTGCAAGTCAAATTGCTGAAATTATTGGTGGTATCACTAGAAATGCAGTCATTGGCAAAGCTCATAGATTAAACTTATCAGCAAAAATAAAGACTAGAAGTTCTTCATCAAGTCAAACTTTTAAAAATGACAAAGCAGGTAATGATCCAAAACAAAAGCTGGGTAGAAAAAGTAAATTTCAGTCTTTAATTATTGAAAAAGATTTTGAGCCTGAGAATCCTAAAAAATTGGAAGAACTAGATGAAGGGTCATGTAAATGGCCTGTTGGACATCCTGAAGAAAAATCGTTTTATTTTTGTGGAAGATCTTCTTTAAAAGATTTTTCATATTGTAAGCTTCATTTGCTTTATGCCTATCAACCCAAAGGTAAAAAGGAAGAAACTACAGATAAAGATGAAGAGGCTACTCAATATATCGATAAAAAAATTAATACTGGTTAAATATATTTTTTTAAACTAATTATTTTTATTTCTATTTTTCCCTTCAATACCTCTGATTGTAGATTTGATTATCAAGTATATTAAAAATGCAAAAATTAAAAATACCAAGAAATAAATAATATTAACTAACATAAATTAAATTATATATATCTTTTGTTTGAAAATTTCTATTAAGAATTATCTTGATTATATTTTTTTGTTGAAAACTGCCCACCTTCTCTCCACATGTAACAATACTTTTCAACCTCTTGTTCAAAAAACTTTGTGCTAGGAACTCCTATATCATGATTGGTTTGATATTTTTTTGATGGAATATTATCATATTTTAAAAGTTTTAGCTGATCGACTGTTAATAATGGTTTTGGAAATAATTGAAATAAATTTGCCGATATATTTGCTAAAAAAAGAGGGAGTGGAATCAAAATTCTTTTCTTATTAATAAGTTTTAATAATTTTTTCAAAATTTCTTTCAATGAAATGATTTCAGGTCCCACACATTCAATTATTTTTGAATGAACATTCTTTGAAACTGCATGATAAATAATATCTGTTAAATCAGAACAATGAATTGGAGCAAATTTAGTATCTCCATTATAATAAAGTGGAAAAAATGGAAGCCTAGCTAATAAGGTCATGAAATTTGTAGTAAAGTTATCATCTACAGAATAAACTACAGATGGTCTTAATATTATAGCTATAGGAAAATTTTTTTGAATGTTGGCTTCACCCTCTAACTTACTTTTTGCATAACTTGAATTTATGGCCTCATTAATACCAAGTGCAGACAGGTGAACAAGCTGTTGAACTTTATACTCTTTACAAAGTTTAGCTAAAATAGATGGAAAAATAGAATGGATATTTTTAAAGGTATTGCTTTTTCCACTTTCGTACAAAATACCAATTAAATTAATACAGATATCTGCTTTACTAAAAAGTTTTCTTATTTTTTTTTCATCAAAAATATTAGCCTCAACAATATCAATATAACCTGCATTAGCCTGAGTTTTTATCACATATCCCTTTTGATGAAAGTTTCGGGTAACTACAGTAACTTTATAATTATTTCTGGTAAGCTTTCTTATTAAATGACGACCTATTTGACCGCTACCACCAAAAATTAGACAATTTTTTGCTTTCATATATATATATTTAAAAATGAATATTGATATTAAACTTCACAAAGATGACCTACCAGAAGATTTAGATTTAGGCAATATTATAGCCGTTGATGGAGAATTTATGGGGCTCAACGTTAAGCGTGACCCACTATGTCTTATTCAAATATCTAGTGGAAAATCAGATGCTCATATTATCCAATTGGATAGATCTAATTATAATGCACCAAATTTAAACAAAGTTCTTTCAGACGAAAAAATTACAAAAATATTTCACTATGGCAGAGCTGATATGGCTCATATTAAATACTATTTAAAAACAGAAACTAGAAATATATTAGATACTAAAATTGCCTCAAAATTAGCCAGATCTTATTCTGACAGTCACTCTCTCAAAACTTTAATCAAAGAGTTCATTAACATTGACGTAAGTAAACAATTTCAAAGTTCAGATTTTGGAGGAGAACTATCACCAGCTCAGCTTAAGTACTGTGCTAATGATGTTGTATATTTACATGAAATTCATGATGAATTAAATAAGATTCTTATAAGAGAAGGAAGAATTAATTTATATAAAGACTCTTTAAAATTTCTAAAAACTAGAGTTGATCTTGATCTGGCATTATTTAAAGATGATATCTGGGCGCATTAAATGAAAAAACAAGATTATAAAATAATTGCAAAAAATGTAATTGATTTAGAGATAAATGCCTTAAAGAAATTAAAAAAATATATATCAAATTCTTTTAATGATGCTGTTGATGCAATTGTAAAATGTCAGTCTAAAGTAATTCTTTGTGGGGTTGGTAAGAGTGGTCTTATTGGTGCCAAGATTGCAGCTACACTTTCTTCGGTTGGCACTCCCTCATTCTCTCTTTCAGCCAATGATTGTTCTCATGGTGACTTAGGAAGTATTTCAAAGAGAGACGTTTTGATTTTGATAAGCTACTCAGGTTCTACAGAAGAATTAAAAAATATTATTAAATATGCAAATAGAAATAAAATTACATTAATTGGCATTATGTCTAAAAAAAATTCAGTTTTATATAAAGCGTCTGATATTAAACTTCTAATACCAGAAGTTACTGAGGCTGGATTAGGGATGGTACCAACCTCTAGCACGATTAATCAACTTAGTATTGGTGATGCGTTGGCTGTTGCTGCACTAAATAAAAAAAATATAAGCAAAAAAGATTTTAAAAGATTTCACCCCTCAGGAAATTTAGGTGCAAAACTTAAAACGGTTGAGGATTTAATGTTAACAAAGGAAAAAATACCTTTTATAGATGAGGTTTCTACCATGAAAGTTGCATTAAAGATTATTACATCAAAAAAACTTGGAACTTTGATAGTTAGAAATAATCGAGGTGATACAACTGGAATAATTACTGATGGTCAAATAAGAAGGTTAGTTCAGAAAAATGATCATTTAAATATTTTAAAAGTAAAAAATGTGATGACCAAAAACCCTTTTAAAGTTGATAAAGATGCCCTTGCTATAAAAGCATTATCTATTATGAATGAAAATAAAATTACATCCTTGTGTGTACATAATCTCAAAAATAAAAAAAAAACTATTGGCATTATTCATATTCATAATATCCTTGAAGTTGGTATTAATTAGTAATTAATGCAAAAGAAAACACTTATACAGTTAACTCTTTTATTGCTCATATTTGCTATTATTATAATTTTTTATAAGTCATATTTTGGAAATTTAAATCAGGTTAAAATAAAAAATGTAATAAAAGAAGATTTAAATAAAGAAATAGTTAAAAAAGGAATAAATCAGATAGAAAAAGTAAGTTACACTTCTCAAGATTTAGACGGAAATAGCTACAGTGTTAAGTCAGAATTTGGAGAATTTGATCAAAATAAACCTGACATAATGCTACTAACTAATGTGAAGGCCACAATATTAACTAAAAATTCAGAACCAATAACAATATATTCAAAGAAATCTCTGTACAATAATTTAAATTATAATACAAATTTTTATGATGATGTGCAGATTACCTACAAAGATCACAAGATTTTTTCAAATAATTTTGACTTAATTTTTAATGAAAAAACTGGAACAATATATAATAATGTGCTCTATAAAAACTTGAATACTATGCTCTATGCAGATAAAATTGACATTAATATAATCTCAAAGGATTCAAAAATTTATATGTTTGATAAGTCAAAAAAAGTAAAAATCAAAAATTTGGATTAATGGCAATAATAAAAAAGTTTAGAATAAAATCTTTTAAAAAAAATAAGCCCATAATACAAATAAAAAATATATCTTTGTCGTTTGCGAAAAGAGAAATTTTAGATAATATAAGCTTTTCGATCAATCAAGGTGAGATACTTGGTTTATTAGGACCGAACGGTGCTGGTAAGTCTACTATATTCAATTTAATTACTGGTTTAATTAAACCTGACTACGGATCAATTATTATTAATTCAAATATTGTTAATGATTACCCCATATACTTAAGAACTAAAAAATTCAAAATAGGCTATGTTCCTCAACATGGTGGATACTTTCACGATTTAACTTTATTAGAAAATTTAAAAGCCATAGGTGAAATTCTAGTTACTAATGCAAAAATAAGAGATGAAAAAATAAACTCTTTGATAGCAAAATTTGAACTTGATTCTATCAGGGATGTTAAGGCAGGATTTTTGTCCGGTGGTCAAAAAAAAAGGTTAGTAATAGCTTTAGCATTACTAGGCCAACCTAAAATTTTATTACTTGATGAACCGTTTGCAGCATTAGATGTTCTAACTATCAAAATGTTGCAAGAAATAATTGTTAATTTACAAAATGAAAATAATATATCTATAATACTGTGTGACCACCAAGCTAGAGATTTATTAAATTGTGTAGATAGCGCTATTATTCTTTCAAATTGTAGAATTGTTGCGAAGGGCAACCCTTCTGAATTGATAAATAATATAGATGCAAAAACTGCATATTTTGGTGAATCGTTTAAAATTAGTTAGGTAAACTAATATGAAAAACGCCTTAAAAATAGATAAAAATATTTTACCCTATAATAAAAAAATAAAAGTTGAGGGTGACAAGAGTCTTTCGATAAGGTGGGTTTTATTAGCCTCGCAAGCTTCAGGAGTGTCTAAAGCTTATAACCTCCTAATGTCTGATGATGTACTTGCTGCAATAGAATCTATAAAAAAATTAGGAATAAGTGTTAAAATATATAAAAATTATTGTGCAATTTATGGAAATGGAATTAATGGATTTAAATATAAAAAAAGAACTATAATAGACGCAAGAAACTCGGGAACTCTAGGAAGGCTAATACTCGGTCTATTAATTAAGTCACCTCAAAAAATAAAGTTAATTGGAGATAAAAGTTTATCTAAAAGGGATTTTTCAAGAGTAACAACACCTCTAAAAGAGTTTGGAGTTAAATTTTATTATAAAAAAAATAATAAGTTACCTCTAACAATTCTTGGTTCTCAGTCTGTACGAGGTATTAAATATTTAGAAAATAAAGGATCAGCTCAGTGCAAAAGTAGTGTGATGTTTGCAGCTATTAATGCATCTGGTACGACATCTATTAAAGCAAAAAAATCAAGAAACCATTCTGAATTACTTTTTAGATATTTAAAAATACCCATCAAGATTAAAAAAACTAAAAAATATGATTTCATAGATGTTAAACAACCAAAAAAAATTAAAGCATTTAATTATAAAATTCCTGGAGATATAAGCTCAAGCGCATTTTTTATGGTTCTTACAATTCTTGCTAAAAATTCAAAACTTCTAATTAAAGATGTTAATATTAACCCTTCAAGAATAGGTGTAATTACCATTTTAAGAAAAATGGGATCTAAGATATCATTGAAAAATCAAAGAAGTTACAGGGGGGAGAGAGTGTCCAACATTTTGATAGAAAGCTCAAAGAATCTTAGAGCTATAAATTGTCCCTCAAAATTAAACAGTAGTGCTATAGATGAATTTTTAGTTATTTTTTTAGTGGCTGCAAAAGCAAAAGGAGTTTCGTATTTCAAAGATATTTCTGAGTTAAATCAAAAAGAAAGTCCAAGATTAAAGTGGGGGTCTAAAATTTTAAACATGATGGGTGTCAAAACAATACTAACAAAAAGCTCCATTAAGATTTATGGTCAACCTAATTTAAAAATTACAAAATTGATTACAATTAAAAACTATCTAAAAGATCACAGAGTCTTCATGATGAGCACAATTGCTGCTTTAACTTGTGGAGGACAATGGGCAATTCATGATAAAGATTCTATAAATAGTTCATTTCCTTCTTTTTTAAAAATTATTAAAAAAATAAAGAGTAAATAAATTGATATGAAAAAATATAAAAAAAAAATTTGGCAAATTGCCATCGACTCTCCAGCGGCTGCGGGTGCTGGTACACAGGCAAAACTAATCTCAAAGCATTATAATCTTTTGTATCTTGACTCTGGAAAAATTTATCGTCTTCTAGCTTATTTAAAAATTAAAAATCCAAATAAATTTAATTACTCATTTATTTCAAAAAAAATGAAGTTTTTAAAACTGACAGACTTGCAAAGTAAAAAGCTCTTATCTGACAACGTTGGAAATATGGCTTCTGTAATTGCAAAAGATATAAAAATCAGAAAACTAGCACATAACTTTCAAATGGAATGTGCTTACAATCCTTCAAAAAAATATAATGGCTCAATCATTGATGGAAGAGATATAACTTACAACATCATGCCAGAGGCTGATTTGAAGTTTTTTATCACTGCTAGTGCTAAAACAAGAGCGCTTAGAAGGTTTAAGGAGTTAAAGAGATTAAATAAAAAAATATCACTAAATGAAGTACTAAAAAGTATCAAAAAACGTGATAAAAGTGACTATAATAGAAAAGTTTCACCTTTAAAAAGAACAAGGGATCAATACTTGATATCTTCTGAAAATGAATCTAAAAGATCATGCTTTTTAAAAATAAAAAAATTAATAGATAAAAAATTAAGACTTAATGGAAATATACAATAACCTAGAAACTGCTGCCTCAAAAGAGTTCGAACAATTATTAAATTCTCAATTTACAAAAACAGCTAGCCTTGAAGAAGGTAAAGTGATTACAGGTATAGTAAATAAAGTAACCAACAACTTTGTGTTTCTTGAAGTACCAGGTTTAAAATCTGAACCGATTCTAGATATCAATGAATTAAAGAGTATGGGTATGCTAGACAAAGCAAAAGTAGGTGAAAAAATTTCAGTTCTTCTTGAAAGACTGGAAGATAAAAAAGGTGAGGTTTTAGTATCAGCTTCTAAAGCTCAAAAAATACAAGGATGGGATAAACTAGTTGAAGCTTACGAAAATAAAGAACCTATTATGGGTAAAATTACTGGTCGTGTTAAAGGTGGATGTATTGTTGAACATATTGATACGGGATCCTTAATGTTTTTACCAGGGTCACAAATTTCAGACAAACCTTTAAAGGATATAAGTCACTTAATGAACGAGCCTCAAAAATTTGCTCTTATTAAATTGGATAAAATTAGAGGAAATGCTTGTGTTTCTAGGAGAGAAATTATTTCTTCATTTAAAAAAGAAGATAAAATTAAAATAGTAGAAAAATTCAAAGTTGGAGATATTATTAAGGGAGCCGAAGTAAAAGGTTACAGTTCATTTGGTTGTTTCTTTAGTGTTAATGGTGAACTAGATGTTTTGGTTCATCTTCAAGAAATATCTTATTCAAGAGTTAATCATCCTGATGAAGTTTTTACAATTGGTGAAAAACATGACATATTAGTAATTTCAGTGGATAAAGAAAAATTACAAGTTGGTTGTTCTGTTAAGCAGCTATCCGTGGATCCTTTTGAAAATATTTCAAATTATGAATTAAATAAAACCTACAAAGTTAAAGTAGTTAAACTAATGGATTTTGGTGCATTCTGCGAGCTTGAAAAAGGATTATCAACTTTATTACACACTAGTGAATTAAGTTGGACTAAGAAAAATGTATCCGCAAAAAAAATGTTTAGTGTTGGTGATGAAATTGATTGTATTATTACTGAAATTGATAAAGAAAAAAGAAGAGTTGCAATCTCTCATCGTCTGACAACTGAAAATCCTTTTGAAACTTTTGAAAAAAAATATCCTGTTGGATCTGAGGTTGAAGGAGAAGTAGTTAGCAAAAATGAGTACTCACTTTTCTTAAAAATTGATGGTTTAGATATTGATGGTTTTTTACATTGTAATGATCTTACTTACCTTACAAATGCTGAGGAAGAGTTAGCTAAACAAAAAATTGGTGATAAATTAAAAGTTAAAGTGTTAGAAATTAAAGCTACAGAACAAAAAGTTAGGGTTGGCTTACGACAAACACAACCTGATCCATTTGATTGGTTCAAGGATAAGAAAGCTAAAGAAACGATTACGGTTAAGATTATCTCAACTGACAACAAAGGTTTGGTGGTTAGACCAGAAGGTTGTGAAATGGACCTTATTATAAAAAAATCCGCTATTGCCGTTAAAGCAACAGATGCTAGGCCTACAAGATTTACTGGTGGTGAAAGAGTTGACTGTGCTATAGCTGAGCTAGATTTTGAAAAAAGAAAAGCTACGTTAAGTATTAAACTGCTTGAAGAAATTGAAAGAAAAGTAGCTTTAGATACTTATGGTTCTGAAGCAAGTGGTAAAAACTTACCTTTTTCATCATTGTCTGAAGATTTAGAAAAGAAAAAAAAAGAAGACGAATAAAAATTGGCAATTGTTAAATCAAAATTTCTAAAACAACTTTCAAAAAACTGGCCTAATTTTTTAAAAAAAGATTTATCAAAATTTACTGAGATTATATTAAGAGAAATTAAACAGGCGCTCAAACGTGGAGATCGTGTTGAATTAAGAGGTTTTGGTATTTTTTCAGCCAATATGCAAAAAGCGAGGATTTCTCGGAATCCCAAAACTGGTGAAAAAGTAAATACGCCAGAAAAAAAAACAATTCACTTTAAAATGGCAAAAGAAATGTTTAAAAAATTAAATAATGAAAAGTAAAAACATATTTATAGCTTGTGATATCTCAAGCCAAAAAGAAATATTAGATTTACTTGAATTAATTCATGAAGATATCTCAGGAATTAAAATTGGATTACAATATATAACTCAAAGAAGTCCAGAAGAAATAAGAGAGCTTTCAAAATTTAGAAAACCAATTTTCTATGATGGAAAATTTTTTGATATTAAAAATACATTAGTTGAATCAGTAAATTCTCTTAAAAATTTAAATGTAGATTATGCAACAGTTCATCTTCTAAATGGATTAGATGCCCTTAAAGCTGCAAATCAAGCTGCACAAAAAATTAATTTAAAATTATTAGGTGTTAGTGTTTTAACAAGTTTTTCTAATGAAGATTTAAAAGCCTTAGGCTTTAATAGTAAAGTAGAAGATCAAGTTAAAAGACTAGCTAAAATTGCAATGGATTCAGATATATTTGGAATTATTTGTAGTCCATTAGAGGTAAAGATGGTTAAACAAATTGCACCAAAACTTAAATGTTTTACTCCAGGAATTAGAATGGAAGATTTAAATGATGATCAAAAAAGAACAATGAATGCTAACGAGGCGATTAAAGCAGGTAGCGATTACCTAATAATCGGAAGGCCTATTACCAAAGGCAATCCAAAAGAAAATATTAAAAATATCCTTTCATCGATAGATTAGATGAAGACAAAAATTTGTGGAATTTCTGATTCTGAAACATTAAAATATTTAACAAAACACACTAATTCACCCGGGTACATTGGTTTTATCGTTAATTACCAAAAATCCAAAAGATTTGTTGAATATCACAAACTTAAGGAGCTATTAAAAGTAGATAAAAATAATTCAAAATATGTTGCAGTATTAGTTCAGCCCGATGAAAATATTCTTAAAAAAATAAAAGATTTACCTTTTGATTACTATCAAATTTATGATTGTAATTTAGCTGAATTAAAATTTATTAAAAAAAATTATAATAGGAAAATTATAGTTGCTATTACTGTCAAAGATCAAAACGATGTTGTAAAATATATGGAATACAATGAAATTGCCGACATAATATTATTCGACAGCAAAGGTTATGAAAAAAGTGTATCTTTTGATCACCAATTAATTAAAAATCTCAAAATAAATAAAGAATTAATGCTAGCAGGAAATATTCAGATAGGAGATAATATAGAAAATTTTAAAGAAATAGCAGATATTTTAGATATTTCTGGGGGCCTTGAAACATCTGGATTAAAAGATATTACAAAAATAAATTTTTTTTTAAACAAAGTTAAACAAATTAATGATGAAGCTTAAAAAAAAAATTCCTTTAATTGATCAACATAACAAAAATGGATTTTGGGGGGGTAAGTTTGGTGGTAATTTTATTCCTGAAACCTTAAAAAAACCCGTTGAAGACTTAACTATTATTTTTGAAAAGCTTAGATATGACAAAAAATTTCTCAAACAAAGAGATTATTATTTTAAGAACTATGTAGGTTCACCTACCTCATTTATAAAACTTCAAAATCTGTCTGATCATCTACGTGGAGCTCAAATATACGCTAAAATGGTGTCTGAGGCGAACGGAGGTGCTCACAAGATCTATAATGCGACAGTTCATTGTCTTATTGCTAAAAAAGCAGGTAAAAAATTTGTAGTAGGTGATACCGGGGCTGGTTATGCTGGAAAGATGTTAAGCATGGCTGCTAGAAAATTTGGTCTTAAATGTAAAATATTCATGGGAGCAAAAGACATAAAAAGACAAAAACCAAATGTTGATGCAATGAAAAAAAATGGTGCAGAAGTTGTGCCTGTTTATTCTGGAAGTCAAACGTTAGTTGATGCGGTTAGTGAGTGTATGAGGTACTGGGTTTCAAACTGTGATAATACCCACATGTGTGTTGGTTCGACAGTAGGTCCTAATATATTTGTTAAGATTTGTGCTTGGAGTACAGCTCAAATTTCAAAAGAGTTAAAACCTCAAATTCAATCTAAATTTAAAAAGATTCCAAAAAAAGTTAAGCTCATTAACTGTGTAGGTGGTGGAAGTTCAGCTTACGGGTTTTGGAGTGAATTTATTGATTATGATAAAAAACAAATTGAATTGATTGGTGTTGAGGCTGGTGGGCCAAAGAACTCCAAATTGCATGCCGCACCTTTAACCAATAATGCAAAACT
>Ga0209830_10004108_pt1 | contig 10813 bp, 3 predicted proteins | sample ArcticOcean_MG_C_12_FD_187439 | JGI IMG/M metagenome (GOLD analysis project Ga0209830, IMG submission 187439) | Marine microbial communities from western Arctic Ocean - ArcticOcean_MG_CB8_130 (SPAdes) (version 2) | ecosystem: Environmental > Aquatic > Marine > Oceanic | place: Arctic Ocean...
TAAAAGACCAAATGACTAAACAAGCAGTATCTAATACAATAGGCGCAAGCGTAGCTCCAGGAGTAACTACAGCAGGTGTTCCCGGAAGCACTACTGGGAGTTTAAATGCAATAAGTAATTCATCTAAGTTTAACCGATTTGGAAGTCCTATTAAAACAACTCCTTATGTAGACCCTAGTAGATTAAATAATCCAATGGGCACAAGTTTTAATTTAACAGAAAATCAACAACTTCCTGGGTTAACAGATAATGCTGGGTTTTCTCAGACTCAAACTCAAATTACAGGTAATAATCTAGGTTCATTAGAACCACCAGGATTTCAACCAGGAGTTAAAGATTTTTCTAATATGCAAGTACAACCACAACCTAGTTATATGGATAGTAGCACTACAGCAGTAAGTAATAACTTTGGTTCAGTTAACCCAAATTTAGATACTAATATTGGTGGTGCTAATTTAAATCAAGGAATAAAAACAGGGTTTAATGCAGTTCCAGAAAATTTACAAACAGCAGGTAGAGGAATAACTGAAGCATTTAATAATCCAACAGACTTTTTAAAAAAATTAGGTGGAGGAGAATATACTGATGCTGCAGGTAATATAGTTAATAAAGGTGGTGAAGGAAGTGCATTATACGGAGGGCTTAAATTAGGCGCTCCAATAGCTATGGCAGGAGTAGAAGGGTATTATAGTGATATGTATGATGGTATGAATACACCAATTACAAGAGGTGGACCATCAGGTCCTTTAAACTTATCCGATGCATTTAGACCTAGTATGACTCTTCCTATGTATGCTAGAGGTGGAATAGTCAATGGGTATGCTGAAGGCGGAGATACATCTAAACCAGCTTTAAATTTAAATAATGTTACACCTAATTATACTGCCGGTACTTTAAATTTAAACACAGGTTCAAATACACCACCTGAAGAAGCAGTAGTTAACGCTATTGTAAGTGCTGGGCAAAATGTAGGAGGCAGTTCTAATCAACCTTTTAGTGTACCAACAAGAAAAGAATATGGAACTGGAGGGCCTAATGAAGTACCTCAAGACTATAGAGGTGGAATAGCTCCTAATTATACACAAGATATTGCAGGAAATTTTAGAAGTATTTATGCTCAAGGTGGAATGATTCCAAGTTATCAAGCAGGAGGAATAGCTGGTTTAGGATATGGTGGATTATTAGAAGGTACAGGAGATGGTATAAGTGACAGTATTCCTGCTAGAATAGATGGGTCACAAGAAGCTGCGCTATCTAAAGGAGAATTTGTAGTGCCAGCTAGAATTGTATCTGAAATAGGAAATGGTTCTTCAGACGCGGGAGCGGAAAGGTTATATGCAATGATGGATAGAGTAGAAAAAGATAGAGAAAGAACAACAGGACAAGGAAATATTGCGGTAGATACTAACGCAGAAAGACGTTTACCTGCGTGAGTACCCTTAAACTAGTTAACCCAACTCATATTCACATAGTATGGGGTGAAGTAAAACAATATTTAGAAAATGCTTTAGACCACTCCGGCGGAGAATATAGTTTAGAACATTTAAAAATGTTTATAATACAAGGGCAACAAGTATTATTACTAATAATAGAAGAAGATAAAATATGTGGAGCTGTCACTGTAGAGTGGATAAACTATCCTAATGATAGGATTGCATTTATAACTGCAATAGGTGGTAAAACTGATAAAGAAGGATATGAATTATTCTTTAAATGGGTTAAAGATAGTGGTGGTACAGCAGTACGCGGAGCAGCTTTTGAAGCAGTTGCTAAACTTTGGAAACAAAAATACGGATTTAAAGAGACCTATATAATGGTGGAGAAAAGATTATGAAGTTTTTAAGATTAATACCAACTAAATTTAAAGTTTGGTTATTAGATATTTTATACCAAGACATTGCCTCTAAAGGAAATGAAGGTGATAGTGAATTAGCACATGTTAATCCTTGGGAAGCTAATCTATTAAAAGCTCATGGTGGTTCTGGTACTATTAATCCAACTACTAACTTAAGAGAATATAAAGGCGGAGGCGGTGGTGGTCCAACAGAAACTACATCTACTTCTACTAATCTACCAGAGTATGCTCAACCGTTTTATGAAGAGCTACTAAAACAATCAGGTAAAGAAACTTACACTACAGATTCAGCTGGTAATGTAACAGGGGTTCAAGAATTTACTCCTTATACTGGAGACCGTCTCGCTGAGTTTACACCAGGTCAATTAGGAGTTCAAACCGAAGTAGAAGGAATGACTGCTCCTGGACAGTTTGGTCTGGCTGGTACAGGGTTAACTGATACTATGTCTGCAGCAGGTACAGCTCGTGGTGGTATAGGTAGTGCATTAGGTTATGCGCCTGGAACAGTTACTGAAGAATCTATTACTACAGAAAAATTTACTGACCCAGGTGTTGCGGCATCTTACATGAGTCCTTATCAACAACAGGTAACAGATATACAGTTAGATGAAGCTAGAAGACAGGGGGAAATTGCTAAATCAGGCAGAGGATTAGGTTCTATAAGTCGTGGTACTTTTGGTGGCGGTCGTCAAGCTTTAATGGAAGGTGAAGCAGACAGAAACCTAGCTATGCAGTTAGGACAAATACAAGCTCAAGGTAGTCAACAAGCTTATCAACAAGGACAACAAGCATTTACTGCAGACCAAGGTCGTAACTTACAAATGCAACAAGCTAACCAAGCAGCTGATTTACAAGCTCAACAAATGGGTCAACAAGCTCAACAGTTTGGTGCTGGCTTAAGTAAAGATGTAGGTCTTGCTGGACTACAAACTGGACTACAAGGAGCTCAAGCTCAAGCTCAATTAGGTGCAACAGAACAGATGGCTAACCTTGAAAGACTTAAAGCTCAATCTGCAAGTGCAGCTGAACAACAAGCTATGCAACAAGAAATTGATAACTTAGCGTATCAACAATTTAGAGAGCAACAAGATTATCAACGTGGTCTATTAGAATATCAATCAAATATTCTTCGTGGTACTGCAGGTGCACTTGGTTCAACTCAAGTAGCTTATGCTCCACAACCAAGTATGGCATCTCAAATAGGTGGTATGGGATTAGCTGGACTAGGACTTTATAATATGATGGGTAAATAGGGGCAAATAATGGCTAACGGTAAAGGACTTGAAGAAATTTTTTCTATGCAAGAAAGTATAGAAGACTTAAATAAAAAAACAGTTGGTGGTGGCGGATATGCTATACCTAGAGAATATATAATACAAAAGTATTTAAAAGAAAGAATAAATCCTAAGATGCCTACCACTGCTATTTTAGCTGCGCTTGACCAAAGAAAGTGGGAAGAAAAACAAGTAGCTGAACAACAAGGTCCCCAACAATCTGTGCTTGAAGAAACTATTAGTGAAACTGAAACTGTTACGCCTACTATAAATCCTATGATGGCTCAAGGTATTAATCAAGGACAACCCCAAGAAAAAAGACCACAACAGATAGCTGGCCTTAACAGACTTCCAATGGCTGGAAGAGTTCCACCTCAACAGAGGATGAGAACTGGTATCCCTATGATGGCAGCAGCAGGTGGGTATGTACCTAACTTCGCTGACGGCGGTATTATTGGATATAAAGAACGAGGTTATGTAAAAAATAGATTTGACCCAGATGCTAAGCCTTTTACCGAAAGAAAATTTTCTTTTTCAAACATAATATCTGATTCTATGGCTGCAGAAGGAGGATATGATGGTCCTAGTTCATATGAAAGAAAAGCTATAGAGGATATAGAAAAGTCGCAAGGCGAGAGAGGTGAAGAATTTCCTACCTTGTTAGGTGGTCGTCCTGAAGATATAGCTAGAGAAAGTATATTTGATGAAATAAAACAAAGAGAAAAAATAAAAACTGATTCAGAAGGTGGCGGGGGATATAACCCTATAGTTAATGAGCGAACTGAAATTGATGATAATATATTAGCCCAAACTGAAAAAAATATTAAAATGGAGAAAGATATAGAAGCTCAAATCCTAGCAAATAAAAAACCTGTTGATATTAAAAAACCTGTTGATATTAAAGGAAGTGGAATAGGAAATAAAGAAGATAATTTATTTCAAGGAGCTTATCTTGATACAGGTGTAATAGATACAACAGTATACGAAGAAGTTGATATTATTACAGCTGGTAATGAAGCAGCACAAGCTTATGAAGATAGAATTGGAGTAAGTCCATTTGTAGCTCTAGCAGGAAAATATGAACAAGAAATAGGTGAAAACATTGCTGAAGCTAAAAAACAATCTATTGGTAAAATGTTATATAACTTTGGTTCTGAATTAACTAAGAGTGGTAAATTAGGTGATGCTGCTGTAGCAGCAGGTAGAGACATTGATAAAGATATGGACAGACTAATTACTCTTAGACGTGAACAAAGAAAAATAGGATTTGATATAGCTAAGATAGGAGAAGCAGAGCGTCAAACTAAAGGCAAGATAGGTGCTGATGCAGAAGGCAGAGCTAAATTAACTAATGAAAAAAGACGTTTACAGAAAAATACTGATATGTTAAAACAAAAAGAAATAAATATTAAAACACCTTACTACAAAGCTTTATCAGAAAAAGCACTTGCAGAAGGAAGATATTATGATAAATTTGATTCTGCAAAAACAGGAGCTATTAAAGAAAGGGAAGCTCAATATGCTAGAGCATTTGGTTCTCCGGCTGCGTATGAAAACTTTTTGAAAAATTATAATACTGTCCTGTCAGCAGCAAAAAGAAATGGAACTAGTGTAGAAACAGAAATAACTAGTGGGGTATTTGACCAATATTCAGAAGATTTTAAAAACACAATTCGTGATGGTATAACAACATTACAAAGAGTAAAAGCAAGCCCAATAGGTTCAGAATTAGGGGTTCCTGGAGGGTCAGCAACTCCACCTGGTCCAAATCCAAAAAAAGTGTATCAACCTAGTGAAGCAGAAAATTCTTTACTTAATACATATAAATAATGGCTAATCTTGAGGAAGCATACAACGCATTAAGAAATGCTCATAATGCAGGAGATACTAAAGCTGCATCTGAAATAGCCATTATTATTAATAAAATGCAAGCATCCCCTCAACAAGAAAAAGACCCCCTAGCAGGCGATGATTCTGCATTACGCCGTGTAAGTGATGTAGGTATAGATTTAACTAAGGGTGTCTTAGGTGTTGTAGATGCTGCTACTGGACTTTTAGATATTCCTACAGGAGGTGCGGTAGGTAAATTTACTGATGAAGTAAGTGAGTCTTTATTTGGAGGAACTACAGAAGATGCTAAAGCATTTTTAGATAAAGGTACTTCAAGGCAAGGTTTAAGAGCTGAAAGAGAAGTAGCTGAAGCAGAAGGATTTGGAGGCACTTTAAGTGCTATGGTTCAAAACCCTTCTACTATAATAGGTACTGTAGCAGAGTCATTACCAGCTATGTTTGGTGGTGCTAAAATTGCTCAAGGTCTTGTTAAATTAAAAAAATTTCAAACATTAAATAAAACAGGAAAAGCTGGACGGCCTGGAAAAACACCTAATTATGCATTAGCTGCTGGTGTAGGTGAAGGAACAGTAGGAGCAGGTATGCAAGCTACTGATATAAGAAGGCAAACTGATGACCAAACTTTAAGTGCCGGCCAATCTGGTCTTGCTGCTTTAACAGGTGTATTTACAGGGGTCTTAGGGGTTTTTGGAGCTACAATAGCTAAAAAAGCTGGATTAATAGACCCTGATGTAATGTTTGCGGAAGGTATTAAAGAAGGCACAAAACGAGGCATGATAAATAATGCTATTCGTAGTGGTTTAGCTGAAGGTGCTTTAGAAGAACTACCTCAATCTATACAAGAACAAGTATTACAGAATATTGCTTTAGGTAAAGACCCATTAGAAGGATGGGGAGAAGCAGCAGCTACTGGACTTTTAGCTGGATTTGGAATGGGTTCAATGGCTACTATTGCTTCTAATGCAAAACGAAGAGAAATATATGAAGATAATAAAAGAGATATTCCAAAAGGTGAACCTGAAGTAGGTTCTTCTGAGCCATCAAAAGTTCCTATTTTAAGTGACCCTCAAGCTACACCTCAAATTACACCTCAAGTTACACCTAAAGCTAAACCTAAAGCTATAGAACAAGTTGACGACTACGAACAAAATAAATTGCCAGATGAAACAGAACAACAGTTTTATATGCGAAGGAACGAAGAAAAAACAAAAGCTGAAAATCAAGGAGAAAATGTAAATGAAAAAATCCAAATTACGGCAGAAGAAGGAGGAGGAGCCCCTCTTGCTCAAGAATCTAAATTTTTCCCCATTACACCCACTATCGCTCCAAGAGTTGGAGGAGGCTCTAATGTTTCTGAGTCAGGAGGACTTGATGCAGCCGGTGCCCAAACGCCTGTTGCAACTGACGGAGGAGGATTGGCTGAGAGTGCAGGTATTGCTGGAGGACCTGTCGCAACAAAGAGCGACAAGCAGTCTGCATTAGAAATAAAAAAGGCTAATACTGCTCTTAAAAAAGCACAGATAGAAGCTGAAAAAAAAATAAATACTAAAGAAATTGATGCTATAAATAGCAGAAAATTTAATTTAAGAAAAGCAGAAGCAACAAAGTTTGCAGTAGAACAGGGGCTTGATGTTCAACCTTTTGAAATAAGTGGTAGTCGTTATTCAGCCTCAACTCCTCTACAAACTATAGTTCAGTCTAAAGTTAAAAAAGGAAGTAAAGGAGTTGAAGCTGAAGTAGAAACTACTGAGTCTGAATATACAACTGACCGAGAAGTAATTAAACAAAATGCAATAAAAGATGCGGCTTATGTTATAGGTATGCAAAAATTTGATGAAATGGATATCACAGCAGCTGAAAATCAAATAAAAGAATATAAAACAAAAGTTGTAAAAAAATTAAAAAAAGAAAGACAATCTAAATTAAATCAAATTAAAAGAGAATCAAAACTTAAAGGAACATCAGCGGTAGAAAAACTTAATAAAGATTTTCCTTATTTAGAACTTAAGGAAGGTTCTTTTCCTACAGCATTTGCAACAGGTCCAAATTCACAAACATACACAAACGCTATAGAAGCTATATACGTAAGTCAATTAGGTAAAAAGAATTTAATAGGTAATCCTTTAAAAGACCTTAAAGCAGCAAACGAATATCTTGATTTTGTAGGAAGAACACCTGAAATTGAAGAACAGATATCTACTAATCAAAAAGAAGCGACAGAACAATTAGCAATTAGTAAGCTAATGAAAAGAAGGGTATTAAGAGACCCTAATTTAACTGCTAGAAAAGAAACTGATGAATCTTTAGAACAAGAAGATATACAAGAAGTAACAAAAGAAATAAAAAAAGACATTGAAAACGAAATGGGAGTATCACAACGAGACATTGAAAGTGATAAAGAAGCTATTAGCAGAACAAAAGCAAAAGGTACTCAAACTCCTAGTGAAATACAAACTAAAATGGCGGCTATATTATCTATTATAGACAGACTAGTAGACGACAATGGGAATCCAGTAGCTCCTGTAAAACTATCAGAAATATTAGAATTGCTATCTAAAGCAGGCGGAGTTGATGCAGCTATGGCTAAAAGATTAGCAACTATAAATAGTAATACAAAGATTCAAGTAGGAGAAGTTGAAGAAAATAAAGCAGGAAAATTTGACCCTGATACTAATATTATAACAATTAATTTAGCTTCAATTAATGGAGATTTTAAATTAATAGGAAATATAGATGCATTAAATTCTGTGCTGCATGAGACTATGCACTCTGCATTAGACCATTTAATAGATGCAAACCGTACATATAATAGGTTGAAAAAGAAAGAGAAAGACAAGAAAATAACTACTGGAGAAAAAGCAGAATTAAAAAATATTAATGAAAATATTACTAAAACTCAAAGAAACGCTATTAATCAACTTCAAAAATATCAACAAAGATTAAAACAATATTATAGAAATAGAAAAATAAACTTACCTGTAGGACTTAGAAAAGAAGATGACCTTAATGAATTTATAGCTTATATATTTGAGGGAACTTCTACTTTAAACAATTCACAAAAAAACTCTTTTCAAAATACTTTAAAAAATTTATCTCAAGCTGAATTAGATATTACTAAGCCAGCAGACCGTAAAAGAAATATAAATTTTAAACAAAGACTTCAAGAAATTTATAATGGTTTAGTAAATACTATAACAAGAGCTTTAGGTTTAGATAAAAATAATACATCTTCTATGTTAGCTGCTATTTCAACACAAATAGATTTAATATTAAACCCTGAAGAATATACTCCTGCTACTTCTCAAGTAGAACAAGAAGTAAGAGAGGGAATAGCATCGGATAAAACTAGGTTTAGAAATAGGAGTAAAAAAACTCCAGAAGAAAGTAAAAGAAAAAGAGATATTAATAGAACTCCAGAAGAAATAAAAGAAGCAAGAGCAAAATCTGCAGAAATAAGCAAAGAGAAAGGCAAAAAAACAGGAGAAAGTAAATATCAAAAAGATAGAAAAGCAGCAAAAGATTTACAAGAAAAGAAAACTGCCGATGAATTGTTACAAGAAACAAGTAAAGACCAACAACAAAATATACCTAAAAGTCATTTAAGTAGAATTATAAAAGGACTTAGTGATTCTTCTTTTTGGAGAGAAAAATTTCAAAATGCTAGGGCTGTTTTAGTAGAATTAGAATCTGGATTAAGAAGGTCTGAAGAATTAATAATAGGTAAAGAGGGGTTTAACAATTTAAATTCTTTGTTAGATTTAGCTTTTGGTCAATCTGATTTTTTATATAGAAAAGAATTACAAGAAAAATTAAATGTATATAAAAGAGCTATTGCAGAATATGTAGCCGAAAGAAAAAAAGAAGGAAAAACTGATGCAGAAGCTATGTCAAATTTACATTCAAACTTAGAAGCTTTGCATGAATCTGAAAGACGACACATAAAATTTATTAAAAATGTACCTTTAAATGAAACTCCACAAAAATGGATTGACAAAAATGGTAAGTCAGTTTTTACTGACAAAAATGGTAAGCCAGAAATGGTATCTGCTAATGAATTTAGAAGAAGAATCTTAGAAGAGTTAAGTAGTAATGAAACACTTACTGAGGCAGATATTAACGCACACAGAGAAAATATAGAATTTATAGTACAAAATTCTGCCGACATTAACGGAGGAGTACCATCTAATGCAAAAATAGGTACAAAAGGAAATCCTGAAGCATTAAATGAACAATCTCAACTATATGATGTAACTAGCAAGACTTATACAAGTCAACAAAAAATACGAGACAGATTAAATAAAAACCCTAAAGAAAAAGAAAGTGTAGAAAAAATTCAAGCGTTAATGCAGCCGATACATGAAACAACTTTATTATTAAATAAAATGGCTAGTTATAATACTTCTCTTTCTCAAAATTTAATTGACTTTTATGGGTTTGATTATTATATTCCATTAAAAGGAGTACCTAAAATAAATTCTCGAGGAGAAAAAACTGAATCAGCAGAATACGACGCAGATTTTGATTATACAGGAGAAAGATTAAGTGGAGAGTTAAGACAAATTCCACAAGGGTTTGAATCTAGAGATTCTGAATCTTCAAACGGAGTAACTCAAACTATAGTAGATGCTATTCAATCGACTGCTCGTGCAGGGAGAAAAGATATAACTCAAGCTATTATAAATCTTATTGACCAGGGGCATATAAAAGGAAAAATAGGACCTAAACTGCCTTTGAGTGAAAGATATTTAGGTACGCAAGAAAAAGCCACAGAAGATTTAAGTAAAAATCAAATCGTTCATAATAACCCTGATGGTTCAATTCAAATTATTAGTATAGATACAAATTCTAGAATGGGAGAAAGGTTATTAAAAGCAATTAGACCTCCTATAAAAGATGCAAGTGTACTTACTGAAACTACGGCTATTATGAATAATGCAACAAGTTTAGTAGGCCAATATCATACACGATACAACCCTGCGTTCCCCTTCTTAAATTTTATAAGGGATGCAATTACTAACTTTTTTATAGTGGCTGTAGAAAATCCAGCGGCTTTACCAAGATATACAGCAGAAATAGCTAGACAAATGGTAGGAGGAATAGGAAAAACTAAAAAAGCAATTAATAAATTTGTTGATGGAGATATTGAAGGTTTAGAAGCCTATGCAAAAAAACAAGGTCCAGGTTCTATTGCACAAGATATGTTAGACTTTTTAACAAGAGGTGGGAATGTATCTTACATTCAATCATTAGCTACTTCTACTCAAATTGAAGAAATATTAAAAAATGCTGACAAAGGTCCAGGCGGATATATTATTGAAACTAAAGATGGGATAACAAAAGTTTTTGATAAAGTAGTAAATACTTTTGAGCTTGGAGTAAGATTAGCAGCATACAGAGCTATACGAAATCAAAGAAAATCTAATGGTTTATCTGAAGAAGCAGCTATGCAAGACGCAACTGCGTACTCTAAAAATTTAGCTAACTTTGAGCAAACAGGAGAATGGGGCAAAGAAATGGGAGCTTTATTTATGTTTTTCCGTCCTGGTGCTACTGGTGCAGTCAGAGCTTTAGATGCTATTAGTCCATCTTTAAGAGTATTAACTAGCCCTTTAGGTTTAAGTGGGGGAATTAAAACTTTAGAAAATAGACTACCAGACTCTATAAAAAATGACCCTGCTAAACTTGCAGTATGGAAAAAAACAATGGATAAAGAAATTGTAATGAGTAGTGTAGTAATTACAGCTAGTATAGCTTTAGGAGCGGCATCATACTATATGTCTAAAGCTCTTAGTGGAGATGATGATGAAGGAAGAAATGTAATAGATAGTGATGA
>Ga0209830_10004117_pt1 | contig 10799 bp, 6 predicted proteins | sample ArcticOcean_MG_C_12_FD_187439 | JGI IMG/M metagenome (GOLD analysis project Ga0209830, IMG submission 187439) | Marine microbial communities from western Arctic Ocean - ArcticOcean_MG_CB8_130 (SPAdes) (version 2) | ecosystem: Environmental > Aquatic > Marine > Oceanic | place: Arctic Ocean...
CTATTGTTGTGCTAGAATGATTGTTGTTAAAGGTTAATTAGTTGTGACTTCTTTAATGTCAATGCAGTACTCTACTATTGAGCTACAGTCCCAAGAAGAAGACAACAAGGTAATACTTTAATTTTTTGGATTAAACTATTGCATTTTAGGTATTAATTTTTAAGAATATATTTGTTTTTTTATTAACTGAATACATTAAAGATAAATTAATCCAAAAAATAGTAAAGCTATAATCACCAAAAAAAGCACCACTTGGAAGAAAAGGAATAAATGAACTTGATAAAAATATGAAACAACCAATTTGTATATAATTTTTTGACTGCAAAATTATTTTTAATCTCCAAAAAACTAAATTATATAGAATAAATAAGAGCACAATTGTACCTAATAATCCGTGTTCTGCTAAAAACTCAAAATAAGTTTGATGAGGGTGGGTGTTACAAACATAATTAGGTTTTTGATTTTTAGTACAGGCTACATGTCTATAATTTTTATTTCCTACTCCAAAAAATGGATAATCTTTAAAAACAAGAAAGCCAGAACGGTAAAGTTCAAAATATATACTTCTGGTACCTGCTTGAAGGTCATTAGAGATCTCTTTTTTAACTCCTGATTGATATATGAGACTTATTTTTTCTACAACTTGATGTATATATCTTTGTTTTAAATAATTAGAATTGTAAATCGTATAACTTAATAATACTAATACCAATAAAGCTGTGATTAATTTTTCTTTAATATTAAAATGATTATTAATGAAGTAAAAAAGCATAAAACCAAAAAGAGCCTTGGTTGCATTTGACCTTTCTCCAGTTAAAAATATTGCTGCAAGAAAAAACACCGAGACTAACAATGCCAGATGCTTGTAATTTTCTGAAAATTTATGTTTAAAAGAAAAAAAATAACCGATGATAATTAGATAAAAAGCATTAATGTATCCGCCGACAACAGGCTCATCCTTAAAGAAACTGACAATTCTATTTCCATATAAATTACCATAACCTAAAATATTTTTTCCTGTGAAATTTTCAATATAAACATCTATCAAAACTATAATGAGAGTAAGTGACCATATTATCAAGATTTGATTAAAGTAATTTTTATAATAAAAAAAATAGTTAAATGCAAAAAAAAGAATCATAAATCGAATAAATCCAAAGTTTCTTAGCGCACCTAAAGCAAAGTTTTCTGAAACAATAGAATTAAAAATTAAATATAAGTAAAATATCAAAATTATCTTTACAGTTTTATTTGATAAAAATTTATATTCTTTAGTAAATATTAAAAGCAATACAAATGAAAAATCTATTAAAAGGATGTTGCATAATGAAATTGCTGGGCCAAGAATTATTGAGGCCGGAATTAAGGAAAATAATGTAAAAAAATAACCTTCTAATATCTTATTGTCTCTTTTAGCCATTAAAAAGCCTTAACTTTCCAGAAAGCTTTTTAATTGTTTGGACCTACTAGGGTGCTTTAATTTTCTCAAAGCTTTAGCCTCAATTTGTCGAATACGCTCTCTTGTAACTGAGAATTGAAGACCTACTTCCTCAAGTGTATGGTCTGTATTCATACCAACTCCAAACCTCATTCTTAACACTCTTTCTTCTCTCGGTGTTAATGTTGATAAAATTTTTGTCGTTGCCTCACCTAAATTTGATTTAATTGCTTGTTCAAGAGGAGCTAACGCTTTTGTATCTTCGATAAAGTCACCCAAACTACTATCCTCTTCATCTCCAACTGGTTTTTCTAGTGATACCGGTTCCTTTGAAATCTTTAGGACTTTCCTCACTTTATCTAGAGGCATTCTTAGTTTTTGAGCTAATTCCTCAGGGGTTGCCTCTCTACCAAACTCACTTAAAATTAATCTTTGGGTTCTTACAATTTTGTTAATTGTTTCGATCATGTGAACAGGAATTCTAATTGTTCTTGCTTGGTCTGCAATAGACCTTGTTATTGCCTGTCTTATCCACCATGTGGCATATGTTGAAAACTTATACCCTCTTCTATATTCAAACTTATCAACAGCTTTCATAAGACCGATGTTTCCTTCTTGAATAAGATCTAAAAATTGAAGACCTCTATTTGTATATTTTTTGGCTATTGAAATTACTAATCTCAAGTTAGCCTCAACCATTTCTTTTTTTGCTATTCTAGATTCCTTTTCACCTTTTTGAACTCTACTAACTATCTTTTTAAAGTCAGTAACAGATATTCCCAATTTATGACTTATTTCAATTAATCTTTCTCTGATATTTTTAAATTCATCTTTATTTTTTGAAAAAAATTGTTTCCACATTATGTTTGTATCAAGGAATTTTTTAAGATTTGGATTAATTTCATTACCTATGTAAAATTTAATGAATTCATTTCTTGGAATTTTTTGATCCATTGCTAGTCTTAAGAGATTGCCCTCTAACGAAACAATTTTTTTGTTTTCAACATAATGTTTTTGAACCAACTCTTCTGATACAGATGGAGATAGTTGAAGAGATTTAATATTTTCCAGAATATCACTTACAATTTTATCATGACCTTTTTCTTTTGCGGCTGAGAATTTTTCTGATTTTAAAACACAATCTAATTTGTCTTTTTGGTATTTTATTAATTTTGAATACTCTTTTGTAAGAGTATTAATAGTTTTTAAAACTTTTGGCTTTATCTCTGTTTCCATCGCAGCAAGCGTTGGGTTAAACTCATCATCATCGTCACTATTACTTGTATTTTCACTTTTTTTGTCGGTCTCACCTGAATTTCTTTGTTTAGCACTTGGTCCCGTGCTTTCATCCTCCATATAGTTAGTGTCTATATCTATAATTTCTCTTACTAAAACTTCATCTGTTTGAAGTTTCATATCCCATTCAAAAAATTGTTGTGCTGTAATAGGACTTTGTGCCAATGCTATTAACATTACATCTTTTCCAGCCTCAATTCTTTTTGCAATTGCAATCTCACCTTCACGAGAAAGAAGCTCAACACCACCCATCTCTCTTAAGTACATTCTTATCGGGTCATCACTTTTCTCGATAGTTTTTCCAGTTTCTGAAGATGAGTTTTCTTTTTTTCTTAAAACTTTAAAATCAGATTTTTTTTCCACTAAAGCCACATTCTCATCTAGAATATGCATGAATGCTTGTTCTAAATTATCATTAGAAAGGTTTCTTTTACCAAGGGACTTATTAAGTTCATCAAAGGTTACAAACCCTCTGTGAGTTCCACGACCCATAAGCCTAGCAAATGATTTTGTAATTATTCTTTCCACAATAATATATTTGAAGTGACTTATATAAGCGCAATTTTAGAAAAATCCACGTATTTTTTGTGAGTTTTAATTGATGTTTTTTTGTTTTTTTAGCTCTCTTATTTCATTGAATGTACTTTCACTTAAATCCCTTGAAAATTTTGATTCAAGTTCCTCAATTCTGAACTCTAAATCATAGTTTTTAAGATCCCTAGAAACCTCTTCTAGTAACTCAAACATCTTGTCTTGATTATTTTGATGACTATTTAAAATGTGTTTGATGGACGCAAATTTAAAAATTTTTTCAGTTAATTGAGGATCAATTGGGATTTCGTCCAGAGAAAGTTTTTCACCACTTTTTAATTTTGTTATAATTGTTTCTAAAATTAATTTATTCTCATCACTAAATAATTTAGTATTTTCAATCAAGTGAATATTTTCTTGAAATGTGTCTAAATTATTCATAATTAAATATAATAATGAAAACTCCTTAAGCTCTACTCCACTTAGTGATTTACTTTCATTGAAATGTTTTTGGGTGGATTGTAATGATTTAATCTTTTTAATATAAAACTGTTTTTTTCCTCTGTTACTATGCGGCGTTAACGATGAAATTTTTTCTAAGAAAAATTCAAGCACATATTTTTTAATAAAATTATCTTTTATAGTTCCAGCAATAGATCTTAATTTTTTTTCAAAAATTGCCATTGATGAAGGGTTATTATCAGTTTGTTGTTTGTGGTGATTAAATATAAATTGGTGGATTGAAATTTTTGCTTGTTTTGTAAAATCAATAAAATTTGCCTTACCATTTTTATTAGCATAACTATCTGGATCTTCTCCATCTGGTAAAAAAAGAAATGAGATTTGTTTTTCAGGTTGTAATTCCTTTATTGAATTTTCGGCTGCTCTAAGGGCTGCTTTATATCCACTCTCATCACCATCAAAACATATAATTATATCATCAAAAAATTGATTAAGAATTAAAATTTGTCTATCTGTTAAAGAGGTTCCTAAATTTGCAACAACATTATCAATTCCATTTTTACTTAAACCAACAACATCCATATAACCTTCGACAAGATAAACATGATCAATTTTATTGGATAATTTTCTAGCTAGATCTAAATTGTATAAGTTGGAACCTTTTTTAAAAAAAGGTGTTTCTGGTGAGTTAATATACTTTGCCATATAACTATTTTCTTGGATTGTTCTTCCTCCCAATCCAATAGGCTGTCCTGAAATATTATTAATTGGAAATATGACCCTGTCTCTAAATCTTTCTACGTATCTATTTTTTTTCTCATCTAAATAAAAAAGTCCACTTTCAACTAATACTTTTTCACTAAAATTATCTTTTAATTTTTCATAAAAATTAGAATTTCTTTCCACAAATCCAATTTTAAAATTTTTAACTTCATTTCTACTGAGATTTCTTCTTTTTAAGTAGTCTCTAACAATAGTTAAGCTTTCATTTTTCAATATTTCATCATGATAAAACTCAACATATTGGTTATATATGGAGCAATATTCTTGCCAATTTTTTTCTCTTTCTTCATCTTGTTTTGAAAATGTATAAGGTCTCATTCCTGCAAGATTTGATAAAGATTTTACGGCCTCTCCGAATTTTAAATTTTGTGTTTTCATAACAAAATCAAAAATATTTCCGTGCTCTGATGTTGCAAAACAATGATAAAATTCCTTGTCATCATTGACAGTAAAAGATGGTGTTTTTTCTGTTTTAAATGGAGACAGCCCCACAAACTCTTTGCCTCTTTTTTTTAGACTAACTGACTTAGAAACTACTGTTGAAACCTTTAAACGAGTTTTAATTTCGTCTAAATACTCTTTTGGATATTTCATTATTTGTTTAATAGTTCCTTAAGCAAAGGACCAGCTTTAGCAAAATCTAAGTTGTCGGGGTTTGTTTTTTTTAGCTCCCCCATCACTTTACCCATGTCCCTAATAGATGCCGCACCTAACTTACTTATTGTATCAATACATATTTTTTTGGTATCTTCATCATTTAGTTGCTGTGGTAAAAAACTTGATAAAAGATCAAATTCACTTTGCTCAACTTCTAATAGATCTTTTCTGTCATTCTTTGTATAAATTTCAATTGATTCGATTCTTTGTTTAATCATTTTTTTTAAGAGTTTTTTTACATCCTCATCATCTGTTTCTTTTTTGTTAGCTCCAGATCGGTTAAGAATATCCAAGTCTTTAATTGAGGATAGAATTAACCTGTAGGTTGAGATTTCCATCTTATTTTTTGATTTTAACGAACTTTTATAGTTTGTTTCTAGTGTTTCTTTCAATGTCATAATAATTTTTAATGTACTTCAAAGATAAAATTCTTCAAAAGAAAAATTGTTTTTTTATAATTATATAATACATCTCTGTTGCGATAATTAAGGTTTTATTGTATTAACCTTTAACTCATGAGTTGTAATTGATCAAAAAAGCAAAAAAAATTAACTCTCACATAATCTCAAAGATTCACACGGGTATTTTAGTTCTTGAAGATAAGACTATATTTAGGGGTATTGGTATTGGGTATCAAGGAGCTGCCACTGGTGAAGTATGCTTCAACACTTCATTAACAGGATATCAGGAAATTATTTCAGATCCTTCTTATGCTGGACAAATAATTAATTTTACATTTCCTCACATTGGTAATGTTGGAACTAATAAGGAAGATTTAGAGTCAGATAAGATCTGGGCGAAAGGTGTAATTTTTAATTCTGAAATAACAAGCCCCTCAAATTATAGATCCCTGGTTAATCTAGATCTATGGTTAAAAAAAAATAAAATAGTTGGGATCACAGGTCTGGATACTAGGGGCTTGACTAACACCATAAGGGATAAAGGCGCGCCCAAAGGAACTATTTCTTTTTCTAAGAAAGGTGCATTTAATATCAATAAATTAGTCAATGTTACTACTAAATGGAGTGGATTAAAAAATTTAGACTTGGCAGAACAGGTTACAACAAAAAAAAATTATATATGGTCTGGTTTTAAAACTTGGAAAAAAGAAGCTGGTTATTTAAAAAATAAAAAATATTCTTTTCATGTGGTAGCAATTGATTATGGAATTAAAAAAAATATCTTAAGATACTTTTCAGATTTTAACTGCAAAGTAACTGTGGTATCATGTAAAACTAATTCAAATGACATACTAAAATTAAAGCCAAATGGTATTTTTCTATCCAATGGACCTGGTGATCCTGCTGCAACTGGTAAATATGCAATAGGGATTATCAAAGAATTAATCAAAAATAATCTACCTATTTTTGGTATTTGTCTTGGTCATCAAATACTTGCTTTAACTCTTGGTGCAAAAACAAAAAAGATGAAACTAGGTCACAGAGGGGCTAACCACCCAGTTAAAAATTTAATTAAAGATAAAGTAGAAATTACTAGTCAAAACCATGGTTTTGAAATTATAAGAGAAACCCTGCCAAAAAATATTAAAGTGACTCACAAATCTTTATTTGATAATTGTATTGAGGGGATTAGATTAAAAAACAAACCCATTTTTTCAGTACAATACCACCCAGAGTCAAATCCTGGACCACAAGACAGTGTTTATTTATTTGAAGAATTTATCAACAACATGAAAAAAAATGCCCAAAAGAAAAGATCTTAAAACTATATTAGTTGTTGGTGCTGGACCCATAATTATCGGTCAAGCATGTGAGTTTGATTACTCAGGAACTCAAGCATGTAAGGCGCTTAAAGATGATGGTTATAAAGTTATTTTAATCAACTCTAATCCAGCAACTATCATGACCGATCCTGGTATTGCAGATAAAACTTATATTGAGCCTATAACTTTAGCTGTTTTAGAAAAAATTATAAAAAAAGAAAAACCGAATGCAATTTTACCAACAATGGGGGGTCAAACTGCTTTAAATTTAGCAATGGAAGCTGAAAAAAAAGGAATTTTAAAAAAATATAAAATTGAATTGATTGGTGCAAACTCTACAGCAATCTCAAATGCTGAAGATAGAAAGAAATTTAGAAAAAATATGCTAGATATTGGCTTGGACTTACCAAAATCTAAGGTTGTAAACCATATTAGGGATGCTGCGAGAGCTCTTAGACAAATTGGATTACCTGTAATAATTAGACCTGCATTTACTTTAGGAGGGTTAGGTGGTGGTATTGCCAAAACTGAAAAAGAATATCTAAAAATAGTTAAAGATGGTTTACATGAATCTCCTGTTAGTCAAATTTTAATAGAAGAATGTCTTGAAGGCTGGAAAGAATTTGAAATGGAGGTTGTCAGAGACAAAAAGGATAACTGTATTATTATTTGCTCTATTGAAAATATTGACCCAATGGGAATTCATACTGGCGACTCAATTACTGTAGCCCCAGCCCTAACACTTACTGATAAAGAATATCAAGTAATGAGAAATGCATCAATTGCTTGCCTTAGAAAAATTGGTGTAGAGACAGGTGGGTCTAACGTTCAATTTGCAATAAACCCTAAAGATGGAAGAATGGTTATTATTGAAATGAACCCAAGAGTTTCAAGATCATCAGCTCTTGCATCTAAGGCAACTGGTTTTCCAATTGCAAAAGTAGCTGCTAAACTAGCCGTTGGTTACACTCTAGATGAATTAAAAAATGAAATTACTAAAACAACACCAGCCTCTTTTGAACCGAGCATTGATTATGTGGTAACAAAAATTCCAAGATTTACGTTTGAAAAATTCTCTACATCAGAGGCAATACTAGGTACTTCAATGAAATCTGTTGGTGAAGCTATGGCAATCGGTAGAAATTTTAAAGAATCCTTACAAAAAGCTTTAGTTTCTCTTGAAACTGGCTTCTCAGGCTTGGATAGAATTTTTCCACTTAACAAAAAAGAGATAGAAAAAGAGTTAAGAAAAAATATACCTAATAGAATTTTATTAGTTGCAGAAGCGTTTAGAAAAAAAATAAACATTAAAAGAATTCACCAACTTTGTAAAATAGACCCTTGGTTTTTAGAACAAATAAAAGAGATTGTTAATGAGGAAAATCAAATACAAAAAAAAGGTCTTCCTAAAGACTATAATGAATTTAACAGAATTAAATCAATAGGCTTTTCTGATAAAAAATTATCTGAAATCACTAAAATTTCTGAAGATATTGTTAGAAAAAAAAGAACTGCTTTAAAGGTACTGCCTGTTTATAAAAAAGTAGATACTTGTGCTGCTGAATTCAAATCTTTTACTCCCTATATGTATTCAACTTACCAAAGAAATTATGCTTTAAATTCAGAATGTGAAGCAGAGCCTTCTTCAAGAAAAAAAATTATAATTTTAGGTGGTGGACCTAACCGTATTGGTCAAGGTATTGAATTTGATTACTGTTGTTGCCAAGCAAGTTATGCTCTTAAAGATAGTGGCTTTGAAACTATAATGATTAACTGTAACCCAGAAACAGTTTCAACAGATTATGATACTAGTGACAGGCTTTATTTTGAGCCTCTTAAAGAAGAGTACGTTTATAATATTATTAAAAAAGAACAGCAAAAAGGAAATCTTGTAGGAATCATTGCTCAGTTTGGTGGTCAAACACCAATAAAACTTGCTAAATTTTTATACGATAACAAGCTTCCAATCTTAGGAACTCAATACACATCAATAGACTTAGCTGAAGATAGAGATAGATTTAGAAAGTTGCTTGATAGATTAAGATTAAAACAAGCAGAAAGTGGTATTGCCAAAACTTATAAGCAGGCTATTAAAATTGCAGAAAGAATTGGACTACCCTTAATGGTTAGGCCTTCTTATGTCTTAGGAGGAAGAGCAATGGAAATCGTTCATGAAAAAAGCCAATTAAAAAATTTTGTAGAAGAGGCATTTAAAGCTGCAGAAGAGAACCCAATATTAATTGATAAATTCATCAGTCACGCGATGGAAGTAGATGTTGATGCAATATCTGATGGTAAAGAAGTATTTGTCGCTGGAATTATGCAACACATTGAAGAAGCAGGTATTCACTCAGGAGATTCTGCATGCTGTTTGCCCCCAATATCAATTAAAAAAAAATTAATCTCAGAAATAGAAGCTCAAACAAAAAAATTAGCTTTAGCTTTAAATGTTAAAGGTTTTATGAATATTCAATTTGCCATTAAAAATGATGAAATTTATGTAATCGAAGTAAACCCAAGAGCAAGTAGGACTATTCCTTTTGTATCGAAGGCCAAAGGATTGCCCCTTGCAAAAATTGCTTCAAGAGTAATGACAGGTGAGAAATTATCTAAATTTAATTTAAAGAGTAAAAATAAAAATTTATTTGCAGTTAAAGAGGCTGTGTTTCCTTTTAATAAATTTCCGAATAGTGATTTATTATTAGGGCCTGAGATGAAATCAACAGGTGAAGTTATGGGTTTTGATAAAGACTTTGGTATGGCTTATGCAAAAAGCCAAATTGCTGCCTCAAACTCTTTACCTACTAATGGTCTAGCATTTATTTCTCTCAAAAATGGTCATAAAGATGAAGGTGTAAATCTAGCAAAACAATTATTAAAATTAAATTTTTCTTTATGCGCCACAGGTGGAACAGCTGAGTATATTCGTAAACATGGAATAAAATGTAAAACAATAAATAAGGTTAGTGGAGGATCACCTCACATTGTTGATGTACTAAATTCTAAAAAAATTGCCTTAGTTATTAATACGGGTGGTGGAAACAGTGAGCACCGTCTTAATGATGCAATGGCCTTAAGAAGAGCAACACTTGGTAATAAAGTTCCTTATTGCACAAACATGTCTACTGCTCAAGCTTGCTTAATGGGGATTAGATCTTTAAAAACAAAAGAGATTACAGTAACTGCACTTCAAGATGTTTAATGTGAAGACAAACCAGTATTTGCAATACTAAAAATCATATCTTCGTAACTCATATTAAGGTTTAGTACACATGATCTGTAGAAATAACCTTTTCGAAGACCTGGCATTAAATTTGCCTCTATAAAATGAGGAACACCCAAATGATCCATCTTAATGTCTATTCTACCTAAAGATTTTCCACCTAAAGCTTTAAAGGAATTTTTTGCTAGTTTAGAAAGTTTATCAAAAACTATAATATCAGAAACAAGAATTACACTCTCTTCATCATTTTTTTTAACATTAAAATCAAGAATACAATGACCGTCTACATTTTCTTTTACAATAATTTCTATTGGCATGGATATTAAAGTTCCATCAATACTATCTTCAAAAATACCAACACTATATTCTTTTCCTGCTAAATATGTTTCAACTAAAGAAGGTGAGTTTTGCTTTATTTTAATGTCTAATACTTTTGATGTAAAATCTTCAAAATTAAATACAATTGAATTTTTATCCACACCCCTGCTGTCTCCACCAGTTACTGGTTTTATAAAAAGGGGAAATTTTATTGGTATAGATGACTGTTTTAAGTATTCACCAGGGTTCGTTATAAAAAAATCTGCAGTTCTAATATTATTTTTTTGCATAATCTTCTTTGCTCTATTTTTATCACTTTCATTATCAAGAGCTGCTTTACTTGAGGCGATATATGGAATTTCAAACAT
>Ga0209830_10004128_pt1 | contig 10775 bp, 12 predicted proteins | sample ArcticOcean_MG_C_12_FD_187439 | JGI IMG/M metagenome (GOLD analysis project Ga0209830, IMG submission 187439) | Marine microbial communities from western Arctic Ocean - ArcticOcean_MG_CB8_130 (SPAdes) (version 2) | ecosystem: Environmental > Aquatic > Marine > Oceanic | place: Arctic Ocean...
TTAAAATTGTAATATATTGACGATGGCCTTTAGTTCTCTCATAATGTTTTCTTCTATTTTTTCTAAAAACTCTAATTTTATCATCACGAGTTTGGTAAAGTAATTTAGCGGACACTTCTGCGCCTTGTACTGATGGGGTTCCTAATTCAAACTTATCCCCTCCACCAACAGCTATTATATCCTTAAAGGCAATAGTTTCGCCTTCTTTACCTTCGATTTTATCAATTTTTAAAATATCTCCAGGTGATACTTTATACTGCTTTCCAACTGTTTTTAAAACTGCGTACATGATAAGGATGGCAATATATATATGTCTTTTGTGATGTCAACAGCCAAAAATGCCTTAAAAGTAAGTATTATCAAACGTAAATAAGCTTATTTTAGGCAATTTTTACAAGTTATATATAGCTCAAGGTTATATTTGTTCAATTTAAACTTCTCTTGATTTGCTAAATAATTTAGATTTTCCAATATTTCTTTATTATTATGTATTTCTGAAATCACATCACATTCCTCACAAATTGTAAAAGCCGCATTGCTGTTAGCCGTGCAATTAGAATTTATACATGCAACGAAAGCATTCTTACTTTCAATTTTATGAACTTTTCCTATTTCCATAAGCTTGTCTAAAGCCCTATAAACTTGAAGCGGAGCTTTCACGCCGTGCTCAGATAAATTGAATAAAATTGAGTATGCCTTTAATGGCTCAACAGATTTTTCAAGTAACTTTAAAACCATTTCCTGATGTTTTGTTAAAATTTCTTTTTTATTTGATAATTGTTTGGTGTTCATTTGTTAGCTGTTTTTGATAATTTAGTTTGTTTCTTAAAAATTGGTAATTTTTTCAAAGGTAAAAGTGTAATTAAAAATATAATTAACGCTACACTTAAAATAGTTGGTCCTGTTGAAGTATTCCAAATTATCGAAGAGTATAAACCTAAAATTACTGACATTACTCCAACTATACTAGCAATTATTGCCATCTGGATGGGGGTTGTAGATAAATTTCTTGAAATTGATGCGGGTATGATCAAAAGTCCAGTTATTAATAAAATTCCAACTATCTTAATTGAGATGGCAATCACTGCCGCAATTAATAAAGTAAAAATAGCATTTGCAAATTCTGGCCTCAGTCCCTCGGCCTTAGCTAATTCTAAATTTACAGTTCCAGCAAATAAAGGCCTCCATATTATTATTAATAAAAACAGTACAATAGCTCCACCAATCCAAACTATTAAAATATCATTGAAGTTAACTGATAGAATGTCTCCAAATAGCAAGCCCATTAAGTCAATTCTTATAAAAGAGAGCAGACCTAAAGTTACAAGCCCTACAGCCAAAACTGAATGAGCTAAAAGACCTAACAATGCATCATTTGGCAAATTTGTTTTTTTTTGTAAATACAATAAAGACAATGAAATCAAGCCAGAAATCACAAATACAGACAATATAATATTAAAATTTAATGCATAACCAATCACAACACCTAGTAGAGCCGAATGAGAGAGGGTGTCACCAAAATAAGAAAGCCTTCTCCAAACAATGAAACAACCTAAAGGTCCTGTAATTATTGCCAGTCCAATTCCTGCAAAAAAAGCTCTAAATAAAAAGTCTTCAAACATGATTAAATTTAATGTGAATGATCGATACTCCCATCTGGCAAATGCTTGTGGTCATGGTCATGCTCATAAAAAGCTAGAGTTGGATCCATGCTATTTCCAAATAATTTAATATATTCAGGTTCCTTAATGATTGACTTAGGTGCTCCTGAGCAACAAACGTGTCCATTTAGGCATATCACATGATCGGTTTGAGACATAACTACATGCAAGTTATGCGAAATTAGCAAGATACCGCATTTTATATTTTTAACTATATCTTGAATTGTTTTATATAAAGCTATTTCACCAGGATAATCAACTCCCTGAACAGGCTCATCTAAAACGAGAAAATCAGGTTTTTTTATAATTGCTCTTGCCATAAGCAATCTTTGAAATTCTCCTCCGGATAAATTTCTTACGTCTTGATAGAGTAAATGTTCGATGCCTGTTATAGAAAGTGTATCAACAATATTAGTTATTTCATTTTTTTCAATTAGGTTCATAAAGTCTATTACTCTGAGAGGGAGAGACCAATCAATAGATAGTTTTTGAGGAACATAGGAAATCTTAATATTGTTTTGAATTAAGTTAGTTCCTTCATCTGGTTTTAAAATACCAAGAGCCATTTTTGCAGTTGTGGATTTTCCAGATCCATTTGGTCCAATCAAAGTTACAATTTGTTCTCTAAATACTTTAATTGATACACCTCGAACGAGCCATTTCTCATTTCGAAATACGCCACAATTATTTAGTTCTATTAAAGAATTTTTCATATTAAAAAGTTGACATTTTTTTTATGTTATAATATTACATATGTAATAATATAACAACTAGTAAAGGTAATACATATGAATTTCATCAAAAAATCAATATTTTTCGCAATAATTTCGTCTTTTTTAAGCTTTTCAGCCAAAGCAGATATTAATGTCGTAACAACAATTAAACCCCTTCATTCATTAATATCAAATGTGATGAAAGGTGTTGGAGAGCCGTCACTTATAATAGAAGGCACTTCTAACCCTCATAATTTTGTCTTAAAACCTTCGCATGCAAAACTACTAGAGGATGCAGATATTATTTTTTGGATAGGAGGGGATCTGGAGGCATTTATGGAAAAACCTCTAAGCTCTTTAGCAAAAGATGCTGAAAAAATATCTTTTATGGAGTTAGGTACTATTGAAAAATTAAAATTTAGAGAAGACAATATTTTTGACTATGATGATCACGAAGATCATGAAGATCATGACGGACACAAAGAAAATGAACATGATGATCACGATGAACATAATCATGGAGAATTTGATGCGCATCTATGGCTTGACCCAGTCAATGCAAAAAAAATGGTTATAGAAATATCACATGAGCTCTCAGAATTAGATCCCGCAAATAAAAGCACATATATGGCCAATGCTGATAAAACAATAGAAGATCTTGACAGGTTGATTAAAGAAGTTAACCGATCATTATCAAAAGATATCAGCTATGTTGTATTTCATGATGCTTACCAATATTTTGAAAAAAGATTTGGAGTAACTTCTGCTGGTGCACTTACATTAAATCCCGATGTACTACCGGGAGCTAAACAGATAATTGATATTCAAAATCTTATTAAAGAAAAAAATATTAAGTGCATTTTTTCTGAGCCTCAATATAACCCTAAAATAATTGAGACACTGGCAAATGATACAAATATTTTAACAGGCACAATGGATCCATTGGGAGCAAATTTAGATAGCGGAGCCACAATGTACATTAAGTTAATTATGAATATTGCTAATTCCATTAAAAACTGCTCTTAAAGGATTAGTTTTAAATATATGCAGACCTCACCCTGAGTGAATTTTAAACTTGGGGGTGTGTCTGTAAGAAATAGATATTATTCAATAAAAACTACTACAGTGACATAAATGTGATTTAGTGATGTTGAAATTTAAAAAAAAAGAATTATAAATAAGTAATGGTAAATTTAAACGAAGCATCAAAAAAAGAAATAGATGTTATTCTTAATAATTGTGGTTGGAGGCAAACTAAACAAAGAGTAGTTCTTTTAAAGGCTATTTTTGATGGAAAAGATAAGCACTTCTGTGTCAATTCCATTGAGCAGAATTTAAAAGACGCAGGTAGTTTTTTTTCTTACACGACTCTTTTTGAAAATCTCAACACTCTTAGCAGTAAAGGCTTTCTGAAACGTATCACAATTGATAAACAGTATTTTTATGACACTAATACATCAGATCATATCCACGTATTCAATGAAGAAGAAAATCAAATTTATGACTACAATGATTATAAAAAATTATATACCGATTTGCCATTACCGGCATGCTTAGATTTGCTTAAAGAATACTCACTAGTAATAAGCTTAAAGAAAAAGTAAAATTACTTTCTGAAATCAAATGCAAAAAAGCCTTATAATGCTTTTATTACATATGTGGTTTTTTTTTAACTTCCCATTTCATAGATAATTAATAACTTACTTAAAAATAATATAAAAAATAAGGAAAAATTAAATATGAAAAATATTATATCAAATACAGTTAAACTATTTACGGTAGTAGCTCTTTTTTCAGTTATTTTTAATGCACTTAATGCCAATACATTAAAAATTTATTCAGAAAGACAGCCATTTTTAATTGAGCCACTAATTAAGGCATATGAAAAAAATTCCGGCACAAAAGTAGAATGGATTTTTGCAAAAAAAGGACTAGTTCAAAAAATTATTCTAGAAAAAGATAATCCAATCGGAGATGTATTTTTATCCTCTGATATTTCTAGATTAATAGATGTGTCTGAAGCGGGAGCCAGTATTAAACTTTCTAAGCTATCCGGTGTCCCGGATCACTTACAAAGTAGTGATTGGGTTGCACTTACGCAAAGAGCTAGAATTATTTATGTAAATAAAACTAATAATATTAATAATATTAATTACGAGGATCTAATCAAAGATGAATTTAAAGGTAAAGTTTGTACTCGATCTGGTTTTCATCCATACAATATTTCTTTATTTGCTAGCTTAATGGAACATCATGATAAGGTATGGTTAAAAGAATATCTAACAAAACTTAAGCAAAATCTTGCAAGAAAACCTCAAGGTAATGATAGAGATCAAGTCAAAGCTATTGCTGCTGGAGTTTGTGATGTTTCGTTGGGGAATCATTATTACTATTTTAAAATGTTAGATAATGATGATCAAAAAGGTTGGTTGGATAAAGCCAAACCAATTTTCCCTAATCAGGATAGTCAAGGAACACATGTAAACATTTCAGGAATTTCATTAATTAATCCTGCAACTAAAGCAGAATCCATCAAGTTTCTTGAGTTTTTAGTCAGCGAAGAGGCTCAGGCTATTTATGCAAGTGACAACAATGAATTTCCGGTAACGCCTTCAGTTTCATCGTCTTCTAAAGTTGAAAAGTTGGTAGGAAATGCAGAGTTCGATACTGTAGATTTAATTACACTGGCTAATAACCGTAAAGCAGTTGTTGATATACTCAATCAAATAAATTTTGATGAATAAATAATTGTCATTTTTAAAATACGTCCTAATTAATTAAGTATTCATAAATAGGACGTATTTTCATGTCTTTAACTATTAACAATTCATACAATTAGTATTTAATCTAATTAATGAAATTATTTATAGCTTTTCTAATTATTCCAACTTTTGCAATTTGCGATTCATTCCCTTCTTTTAAATCTTTAAAATACAAAGAGGTAAATTTAAGACACTATCCAGAACTTCTTGATCCAAATTTAAAGACAATTAAATTTACTTTAACACAGGTGGGAATGCCCGTTAAAGTTCTTAGAGATTATAACGCTGGAGGAAATATAGTCGAGTGGTACCAAGTAGAACTTTTTAATGGAATTACAGGATGGATTTATCATACTCAACTATCTAAAAAACGAAGATTATTACTTAAAAAAGATAAAAATTTATATTTATTTAATTCTTATAAAAAAGAATCCTTTAAAACTCGGATAAAAGCAGAGATTATTGCACCAAAAATAATCTCTTTAATTAAAATTAAAAATAATATGGCAAAAGTTGAAGTTAATCATAATGGAAAAACTATTAAAGGTTGGGTCATATTAGATAAAAGTATCTGGGGGTTATTAGCTGAAGATTAAAATTAAATTTCTTGAGTCATCGTTTCCCATCTTTAACTGAAATAATCTATGTAGTATTTTGACCAGAATCTTTCCAAGCTTTTACGCCACCTTCGAGATTAGAAACATTTTTAAAGCCCATATCTTTCAAAGTTTTTGCTGACAAAGCACCTTGACCACCTACACCACAATAAACGACTATTTGTTTACTAGGATCTAACTCTGATATTCTAAAAGGATTTTCTTCGCTTTGATCAGCGTGAAATTCAAGCATGCCTCTTTCAGCATGTATAGCTCCCGGTATCATTCCAGCTTTTTTTACAGCATCTTTAGATTGAACGTCAATAACAACAATATTATCTTTATTAATATCTTTCACTAAATCTTCCACAGAAATGGTATTAATCTCCCTATTTGCTTGGCCAATTAGTTCTTTAAAGCTTTTCATAATATTTAGATCTCCTATGATATAAAAAGAGACTTTAAACTATCAGCAAATTATATTCAACTGGGTATGAATAAAGATTAATTGAAAATTTTAATTAGGACTTATATATTATATATTAATGAGACAAGAACTGACACTTAGAGAAGGCACTTCAAAATTTGATCTCCTAATGATTGCTTTAGGGTTTTGTTTTTGTCTTTTTCCAATTTTTGTTCTTATAATCCCAACTTATACCCAGTCAGCTTGCGAAACAGTTGAAGAAGGATATGAAATATATTTTCAAAGAGACATAACACCTTCTTACTTAGAAGAAGCTAATGTAAATTTTCTAAATGCTCTTAAAGATAACTGTCCAGATTTAATAATAGATTAATCTAATTGTTGAAAACTGGAGTGCCACTTTCTAAGCACTATGAAGCTTATTAATTTAATCAAATTAAATAAAAGTATTCCAGATATTGAAATTAAGAATACAGACGCAAACATTTTAGGAATATCTAATTGATATCCTGATTCAATTATACGATATGCTAGACCGCTGTGGCCTGAAATAGGCCCAATTACAAACTCTCCAACGACTGCACCTATTAATGCTAGACCGCTACTTACTTTCAAACCAGATAAGAAAAAAGGTAATGCGCTTGGAATAACGACATATCTTAAAACTTGATATTTATTTGCCCCATATAATTGAACTAGTTCCAAATGATTTTTCTCAGTACCTTTTAGTCCTGACATTGTATTTGCCAAAAGAGGAAAAAAAGCAACTAGAAAAGCGCAAACAAGAGTTGCCAGTTCAGAACTATTGACCCAAATAGAAATTAAAGGAGCAATTGCTATTATGGGTGTTACTTGAAGTGTAACAGTTATTGGCATAATTGATCTCTCAGCAAATTTAGATAAATAAAAAATTATTGCTAAGCTAAAGCTGATAATAATAGACAAAATAAGAGCTGTAAAAGCAATTCTAAGAGTTGTGGCTAGAGAGCTAAAAAGCAAGTAAGCGTTGTCTAACATAGAATTAAATATCATTGATGGTGGAGGAAGTAAGTACCATTTCATATCAAATAAATGAAAAGAAGCTTCCCACAGAATAAATATAACAATCGCAGATAGAGTCGAATGAGTTCTTTTACTTAACAAGTTGTGATCTTTCTAGAGAGTTAGTTACTATCTTAGCTTGCTCAATAAATTGGGAGGTAAAACGATAATCTTTAGACTTATTCTGATTTGAAAAATCAAACTCTTCAAATATTTTTCCTGGATTTGACTGCATCACATAAATTCTATTAGAGAGAAGTACAGACTCGTAGATACTATGAGTGACATACACAACAGTTAATTTTTTTTCTTTTTTAATTTTTAATATTTCTTGAGCTAAGCCATATCTTCTAGTTTCATCTAAAGCGCTAAATGGCTCGTCCATTAACAAGACTTTTGGTTGAGTCACTAACGCCCTAGCGATAGAAACTCTCATACTCATACCGCCAGATAATTGCCTTGGATAGTAATTCTCAAAACCTTTCAGGCCGACAAGATTAATCACATCATAAATCTTTTCATCTGCTTTATATCCACTCTCGCCTAGTACTTTAAGTGGAAGTTTAATATTTTCGTATACATTTATCCATGGTAATAAATTAGGTTCTTGAAATACAAAACTCAGGTTAGCGGGATTTTCAGGAGAGTTTTGAAAATTTGAAGTTGGCCAATTAATCTTACCTGAAGAAGGCTTTAACAGCCCACACATAATTTTTAAGATGCTAGTTTTACCACATCCTGAGGGGCCTAATATTGAAAGAAAATCACCTTGATAAATTTCTAAATTAATATCTTTAATAGATTCAGTTTTTGTAGATTTAAACTTTTTTGATATTGATGATAATTGAGCTATCAAACTTAACTCATTATCATCAATATTTTTTTTTCTATCTCTATCTGTTAGTAATCTTAAGGCCATATATAAATGATTTTAGTTAGAAAATTCGAGAGTGTAAGCTTTTTTATAGTCCAAATCTTGCTCATAAACTCCTAATTCTTTGGACTTTTCATAAAAAGATTTCCATCTATTTTCGCTCATAGAACCAATTTCAGTGCCCTCTATCTCAATAAGATTAAATTCCTTCATCATTTTATGAGCATATTTTAATTTATCGGAAGGCATATCAGGATTAATTTTTTGGATTAAATCATATGCAGCTGATGGATCTTCATTGAGAAAGCTAGACCATCCTTTTTTGGAAGCTTTAATAAAACCACTGACAATTTGAGGATCATTCTTTATTGTGGAAAGCGAGGTTTCTATTGTATTAGCGTAGGCGGTAAAGCCATGATCAGCCACTAAATGAATTATAGGCTCAAAACCAGTTATTTTTTTTATAACAAAGGGCTCACTCGAAAGATAGCCCTGTTGAATAGATCGGACATCATCAATAAAAGGTTGGGAGTTAAAATTATAATTTTTAAGATTATCATCCTTAAGATTATATTTAGATTTTATAAAAGGCCAAAAAGACATCCTACCAAAATTGGATAAGAAAATTGTTTTATCTTTAAAGTCAGAAGGATGATCAATATTTTGGTTTGGATGAGACATCATTATCTGAGGTGTTTTTTGAAAAAAGGCAGCAACAACTTTAAAAGGTAAATCTTGTTTTACATAATTTAGTGCACCCGCACTCCCACCTATATTGAATTTTACTTGACCAGCCATTAACATTGCTTTTGTATTAACTCCAGGGCCACCAGGAACTATTTCAACTTCAAGACCCTCATCAGAATAATATCCCTTTGCAATTGCTTGGAAAAAACCACCATGTTCTGCTTGAGGAAACCAATCTAAAGATAGTTTAATTTTTTCTAAAGCTAATGAATTATGGGTGATAGATATTAGTATTATACTTATAATTATTTTTATCATGTTCAGTCATCTTTCTTTTTATAAAACAATTTTAATAATAGTAAAATAGATATTAATCTTAATTAATTCTAATTAAATAAACTTAAACCGTCTTATTGTCTCAGATCAAATATTCTTAAATATAAATTTAAAATTTATCTAAATTCATTACTTTTGACCAGGCTTTCACAAAATCATCTAGAAATTTTTTTTCTGAATCTGACTGAGCATACACTTCAGCTAAGGCCCTTAGTTGAGAGTTAGAGCCGAAAACGATATCAGTTCTTGATGCTCTTCTTACTTTTTCACCAGTTTTTCGACTTATCGCTTGATAAGAATTACTACCTGTAGGCTCCCATTTGACATCCATATCAAGAAGCTTTACAAAAAAGTCATTAGTTAATTTTTTTGTATCATTTGTAAAAAGACCTCTATCATCAGAGCTTATTCCAATTGATCTTAACCCTCCATAAAGTACTGTCATCTCGGATGCCGAAAGCCCAAGTAGTTGAGCTTTATCAATCATAAATTCTTCAGGACTTACCATAAAGTTTTTCTTAAGATAGTTTCTAAATCCATCTGCCTGAGGCTCGAGTACAGAGAAAGAATCGATATCAGTTTGATCTTGAGTGGCATCTCCTCTACCTGGAATAAAAGGAATGTTCATACCTGTAACATTCTCAATCGCAACATTTCCTGCTAATACTATAATATCAGCAATCGACACTCCTGTTTCAGAGGAAATGGTCTCATAAACTTCTATAACTTTGGCAAGTTGATTTGGTTTATTTGCTTCCCAATTTTTTTGAGGTTCAAGTCTTATACGAGATCCGTTTGCTCCACCTCTATTATCTGATTTTCTAAATGTTGACGCACTAGCCCAAGCAGTTTCAACCATTTCTTTGATAGATAGTTTACTTTCAGTAATCTTTTTTTTAACTTCATCTACATTGTAATTTGATTTTCCTGGGTTCACTGGGTCTTGCCAAATTAGCTCTTCAGTTGGAGCTTCAGGTCCAATATATCGAGAAATAGGGCCCATATCACGATGGAGTAGTTTAAACCAAGCTCTTGCAAATGCATCTTGAAATTCATCAGGATTTTTATGAAAATGCTCTGAAATTTTTCTATACTCAGGATCTTCTTTCATGGCCATATCTGCAGTAGTCATCATTGTTGGCACTTTAATTGTTGGATCATCGACTTCAGGAGCCAAATGCTCTTCTTTAGCATTCACAGCATGCCAAATATGAGCTCCAGCGGGACTTTTTGTAAGTTCCCAATCGTAATTTAAAAGTAAATCAAAATATCCATTATCCCATTGAATTGGGTTGGCGGTCCAGGCTCCCTCAATACCGCTCGAGATAGTATCTCTCCCGGAGCCAGATCCAAAATCACTAGTCCAACCAAATCCCATTTCTTCTATAGAAGCTGCTTCAGGTTCAGGGCCTTTGTGACTTTCACTTGCCGCACCATGAGATTTACCAAAAGTATGTCCGCCTGCAGTAAGAGCTACAGTTTCATAATCATTCATAGCCATACGGCCAAAAGTTTCTCGAATATCTCTAGCACTAGCAAGTGGGTCGGGATTTCCATCAGGTCCTTGAGGATTAACATAAATCAAACCCATTTGAACCGCCGCTAAAGGGTATTCAAGTTCACGATCACCGGTATAACGCTCATTAGCTAACCATTCTTTTTCTTTACCCCAGTATAT
>Ga0209830_10004129_pt1 | contig 10768 bp, 6 predicted proteins | sample ArcticOcean_MG_C_12_FD_187439 | JGI IMG/M metagenome (GOLD analysis project Ga0209830, IMG submission 187439) | Marine microbial communities from western Arctic Ocean - ArcticOcean_MG_CB8_130 (SPAdes) (version 2) | ecosystem: Environmental > Aquatic > Marine > Oceanic | place: Arctic Ocean...
GCTTCATTGAAATCAGAATCATCGCCGAACATGTCTTCAATTCCATCGACAAGTCCTTCTCCGAGGTCTTCGCCAATTTGTTCAGCGAATGCTTCTCCTGAGCCAACTAAGACGTGGGCCATCATCATGAACATCAAGGGGTTGCCAGGTGGGCAAGATTCACAGGATTGAACCTGAGTCGTAACGCCATTTCCATCGCCGATGTCAACAGTCATTGCATCGCCCATTTGGAAATCATATTCTCCCTCAGCTTCAATATCAAAAGTTCCGGAGTCAGTCAAAGAATCAGAAATTTCAAGGTCAAATTCACCAGCATCAAGTCCGAAATCCTCTGTAGGGATTCCATTTACGGAAAAACTGTATTCGACAGCACCAGTATAACTTCCAATAACATTTCCACAGTCCTCACAGGCCCAATAGACTTCATCTTCCGCAGAGAGGTCCACATAGATTGAATCTGGTGAGTCAAGACGCCACTCAGAAGTAGAGTCAGTAATTGAATATCCCATGGTCAGTTCAGAATTGAAATCTACAGGGAAATCTTCACCACCGCCTTCAAACAAGGCATCAATGTCTAATCCAATAGCAGCAGACATCTCCATGCTGAACGCCATGTCAGCGCCAATAAGGTTGTAAGAATCGTCGAGGTATTCTGTATAAGTCATATCAACGGTCAAAACCTGTTCGAGGCTTTGAACGATATCAATATCAAAACTCGATGGATCTGCACCAAAAGTTGTTTCTGACCAGTTAGTTTGTAGAATAGAATCGGCAAGTATTCCATGACGGAGCGTGACATCATCAGTCCGACTCCAAACAGAAACATCGTTTCCATTGTTGTCTTGAATAGTTTGCGCGGAGATATCTTCGGTATGGTGGACATATACATTAGAAGCACCAGTTTGCAACTGTCCGACGATTAAGTTGAATCCCGCATCATCCGCAGCACCCATCACTTCGCCGAGAATTTCAGGGACATTGAGGCCTGTAAGGTTCTCAAGGTCAGTATCAATACTGTTCCAATCGTATTCAACTCCGTAGTAGAATTCAGAAGCTTCGGTAGGGGCAGCGCCTACAGTTCCAATAGGTATTATTGCTACAAGAAGTAATGCTGTTAGTATAAGGCTTGGAGATAAACGACTGTCTTCCATACCAATTCCTCGATTCCTCTCACTATCAATCTATCGCAAACAATAATATTTTCAAGGGATAATTTTACCAATCGTGCAAAATGATAAAAATTCAAAACATTTCCATCATAAATCTGCCATAATTAAATCCTAACAGATAACCAACTAAGCGTTTAATTCATCAAGCAGTTGCGCTTGGGCTGTAATATGGGGAACACAGTTCAATGCAAGTGTGGAGTCATAATCGACATCACAGGAACGATTCCAAGAAAAGATGGAACAAAGGTTTGGTGCCGCGTCTGTGGAACATCAACAGTGCACTACAATAATTGAAATTTACATTCAAATCAGAAGTAGTTTACTTCTAAAAAATGAAATCATACGATTTCAACAGTATCTTCGCCCGTTAATTTTCTCCATGCTGCAAGTGCGAACAAGCAAATTATTTCGATAATGCCAACCGGGGCGGGTAGTAGAGAAGAATCATCAGGTAAGTTAGCAGTGTTATCTTCAATACCAGGGAATTCAGAAGCATTGTAAGCATCTTCATAGATCATAAACCAATCTAAATCCCTAGGAATAATTATACTCAAAAATTCATGGTCTTCTTGATTTACCAAGAAATCATCTTCAATCCTGATGCCGAACCAACCCTCGATGTAAATACCTGGTTCAATGGTGATTGCATCGTAAACTGCCAGTGGTTGCTGGTTGTATGATAATCCGAATAATGGGTCATCTGTTCCACCAGAGAGCAAAGGAGGTTCATGAACGCAGACTCCAAAACCATGCCCGAGTGAATGAATGAAATATTCTCCGAAACCTTCACTTTCAATATGTGTGCGAGCAATATCATCTAATGACCAAGCAGGTGTGCCAGCTTCAATCAACGGGAAAGTCAAATTCTGTGCATCATACACTGCATTATATGCTTTGATTATGGTTTCGTTTTCCGTTCCACCAACCGCATAAGTTCTGGTAATATCGCTAACCCAATCATTCACCCTCGCTCCTAAATCGACAACAACAATATCGCCCACCATGACCTGTTTAGGACCGGCTCCGGCGTGTTCATCATCTCCATGAGGAATGGCGCCATTTGCGCCCGAAGCAACTATTGTTTCAAATGAAGGCCAATCCGGATTAGAACCATTTTCGATCATGGCTCGGTCAATTTCATCTGCGATTTGACGTTCGCTCAGATTTGCCCCCATTAATACCATCCATAATTGAGTTCTAGCAACAGTTTGGCCAATTTCTGAAATACGTACGGTTTCGCGTATTGAATCGTCTTTGTTAGGGGAAATACCCGTCGGTGAAGGCAATTGCCCGTTAGCAATACGGGCCGCTTCAGTTTCACAGGCCGCTACTGTGGGCAATGAAGCCACCAATAATAGCGCAACAAATGAAAGCGCAAGCACCTTTCGCATAGTTTGTCCTAACGGCGGTCCCTTTTGAAATCGTCTATTTCAGCCATCACTCAATAGGCGGCATATTGATGGCCGTCTTTCATCACCGATACAATATGAGCGAAGTCCCACTTGTCATTGATGTAATTGATAATGGTGGGCAATGGACACACCGCGAATGGCGAATGTTACGCTACTTGAAGGTAGATACTCAGATCATAGAAAACTCAACTCCACTTGAGAATCTTCGTAAAGTCGATGGAATAATTCTCTCTGGCGGGGCTGCCAGAGTTGGGTTGACCGGTGAGTTAGGAAATTGTGCTGCATATCTGGAAATGGACATCCCAATACTTGGAATATGTGCCGGACATCAATTCATGGCCCGATTCTATGGAGGCGATGCTCGCGAATCCCCAGCACCCGAATTCGGAGCAATGCAAATTGAATTGCAAAATGGTGGTGGAAAAATATTTGCAGGTACCAATGATTCTCAGACAGTATGGGAATCTCACAATGACGAAGTCCACCAATTACCAAAAGGATTCTTCATCACTGCTGCCAGCCCATCATGTAAAATTCAAGGTATGGAAAACGAAAAAGGCGACCGCTTCGGATTACAATTCCACCCAGAGGTTAACGATTCTGAATTCGGTAAAGAGATGTTTGACAACTTTGTAGCAGTCTGCCAAGAGGCTAGAGATGGCAAAGATTCAAACTGAATCAAATCTTAAGATTTGCTTGTCTAGCCAACATTACAATTCGCATACTATGTTCAAGCATTGCAGCATTTGCCCACGCTTGGTCCAAGTCTGCACCAACTGCATAAGCGCCATTACCACGAATAACAACACAACGCATTCCACCTTGTGTCAAGGCTTCAGCAACTTGTCGTAGGAAGTTTTCTGGGTTGTCGTTATCAGGGTCAACAATAATTATCTTGCCAATCTGTTTCTTGCCAACTTCATCAATGGGTTGAACTACGATCAAATCTTTCTCACAAGATGAGGCGGTAGTATATGCTCCAAAGGAGTGTACGACAGCAGCAGGGCCGCCTGTAAGCAAACTCACTGAAGCGAGTAATACTTCCAAAATGCGCCATTCTTCGGGAGCGCCACGCGGTGCACCAGAGCCAAGTTCCGCTGCACATAATCCGCGCTCATCTAGGCGTGGTAGCAAAGTCATGTGTTTGGTGGATATCATCACTCCAGGCCTGTCTGGATGTAGCATTGCGATAGTTCCCATATTGGCTCTAATCAATAATTCTCTATCCAATTGACGTGCTAAACGGGCAAAATCACCAACAAGGTGGGCAGGGACAACAATATCTTCCAAGACAGCCGGGGGCATCGGTGGGTTTTCCAAATCTTCGAGAACTTCAGCAACACCAGACATCGAACGGCGAAGGCGAGCAATTTCAGCATTTAATCGGTCCATTTCTTTTTCTGCTTCTGCAGAAAGAGCAGGTTGGGCTGGTGCTTCTTCAAGTACAGGTTCAGGAGTTTCTTCGATTACTTGTTGTTCTGCAACCTCTTCAATAACAGGTTCAGGTTGTTGTTCAGGAGTTTCTTCGACCACTTCTTGTTCCACAACCTCTTCAACTACAGGCTCAGGAGTTTCTTCGATCACTTCTTGTTCTGCAGTTTCTTCAACTACAGGTTCAGGAGTTTCTTCGACCACTTCTTGTTCCACAACCTCTTCAACTACAGGCTCAGGAGTTTCTTCAATCACTTCTTGTTCTGCAGTTTCTTCAACTACTTCTTCAATCACAGTTTCTGCTTCTTCCTTTTTCGAAGGAGGTCCACTAGGGGGTCCTGAAGGCGGACCGGATGGTGGGCCACTCGGTGATTTTGAAGGGGGTCCACTAGGGGGTCCTGAAGGTGGGCCAGAAGGTGGGCCACTCGGTGATTTTGAAGGAGGCCCACTAGGAGGTCCAGAATTTGGACCGCTTGGAGCAGGAGCCTCACCTAGACTCATTTCTGCTTGTTCGGAAGGAGTTTCAATTTCTTCAACAACAGGAGAACCGATGCCACCGACATCGCCAAAAGCATTTCCTAACATGTTGTCTAATTGGTTTGCTTCGGCCTCTTCACGAGCCAATTCAGCAGAAGTTTTCTTTGCAGCCATAATTCGCCCTCATCCTATCCACATGGCGCGGCTTAAATAGCGGTTGTGTAACCGAAGACTTGCTTAGGCCCGCTTGGTGTAGAGGTTATCATGCAGGATTGTCATTCCTGCGACCCGAGTTCAATTCTCGGAGTGGGCGCCTACAAATCAATTCCCTTGGGATGTCGATTTGATCAACTAATCATTCAATAACACTTCAATCCAGCCGTCAAGTTCTCTTACTCTATGGATCCCAAGTGGGCTTTGCTTACGCATTTTACCTAATATTTTTCCATAAAGAGGAAAAAGAGGGAATGGCGACCATTCTTTTACTTGACCATTCTCTAAGTCATATCTTGTTTTGTGAAGTGGGCAAGTGATACAGCCATCTTCTACCTTACCACCATAGGCCAAAGGCCATGCCATATGTCTACAGAGAGCATCTGTGGCACGAAGGCCCTCTTTATCTCTTAGCACCATTATGCTGCGCAAACCGATTGTTTTCATTTTTTTCTTACCCGATTTCAACTTATCAGATTTCATAATTCTATGCCAGATATCTTCTTTTATTGGTAAATCCATATCAATAAGACTGAATTGATGCTTTTGAATGTCTGTTTGTTGGCAATAGTTCCAATAACGAGATTATCGCTAATTCGACACCCCGTTTTTGAGAGTATTTTTGTTTCTTTATAACAGGTTGAAAGTATAGTATCTATGCAACGGAGAGATGGGTATGACTCGACAAACGAATTCACATTCGCGTGTTGATATACCCTTGAATCTTCAAAGCAAATACCGAGGAGTAAAAATGTCCGATAAAATGTACCGCGTAGAGATAGCCGACGCCACTGGCCACAGTGTAGTCGAGATGACAAAGACCGAAATTTCCGAGAAAGCTCGTTCCACAGAGGGAACATGGGTTTTCGTCGATGACCGTTTGGTTTCAGCAGATGAAATCGATAATCTGGAAATGGCTGACGATGCTAGCGTTCGCTTGATGCCAGGACTCGTTGGTGGAGTTGATGAGCCAACTATTACTGTTGAAATCGCAGACGCCACTGGCCACAGTGTAGTTGAAATGACCAAGAGTGAACTAACCGAGAAGGCAACTTCCTCCGAAGGAACCTGGGTTTTCGTTGATGACCGCTTGGTTTCAGCAGATGAAATCGATAACCTTGACTTTTCACAAGCATCCAAGGTTCGCTTAATGCCTGGTTTAGTTGGTGGATTCTAAAGTTGATTTAGGACAATTCGCCCTCCCACTTTATCGAAATCCACACCGTCACGCGACGGACAGGTTCAAGAAAGGGTGGTTGGTCGGAAGGTTTGGAGTTGTGTATTATGGCAGAGCTAGTAGATTACAAATGCGCAGATTGCGGAAGCCTAGAATCGTTCCACCGAGAGCGTAATGGTATCAGTTGTAAGGCATGTGGATCCCGTATCTTCATGAAATTGCGACGCAATGGAACAAAGCGCCTACCTGCAGAGTGAAATTCAGCACAATTTCTGAAACCTTCCCGATGGGAGAGTTGAAAGACCTATGACTTTGAGTTGTTCTTAGATGGCGAGTTGGCTCGAGGAAAAGGCGCCAAGGCGTTTTGACGAACTTCTTCTTCCAGAGAGCGTACGTGAATACCTCAAACGCATCTCACTGCAAGCAAATCCACCACATCTTCTCATTTCTGGCCCATCTGGGGTCGGAAAAACTGCCGCATGGCGCTTAGTCGCTAGGCAAGTGCTCGGCCCTTCGTGGCAAGCCACAACCCACATTATTCAGGCCAGGGATTTATCAAAAACATCAGGTGCAATGAAGAAGTTTGAAGAATTTCTTAGGCCCGAAGGATCAAGCTCCAAAGATACACTAGCAGGTCGAACTTCCTTAGACGCCTATTCTCCTAATATCTCTCCTGCAACTGCGGGAGATGTAGCCCCGGCCGGAATTGAATCATCAGAACACAATGAAGGCACTAGGGCCACAATCTCGAGAATCATTGTCATAGAAGATGCAGATTTTCTTGGCAAAATAAGGCAATCATACCTACGCCGCATGGTTGAAGAAAGTAGCCGCGGTGCTAGATTTATTTTCACTGCTCGAACCCCTTCACGAATCATAGAAGCTTTGCGTTCAAGAGTTCAGTTAATTCGCGTTCCAATAATTTCTCGCGAGGATATTGAAAGCCGCTTGAATCAAATTATCAAACAAGAAGGACTCTCACCAGATAGAGGGATTATAGGCGATATCGCCCACGTATCAAATGGTAATCTTCGCAAAGCAATTTTCCTAACACAATTATTATCACAAAGAAATCTGCTCAATGACAGAAAAAACCTACAAACAGTCCTTGCAGCGACTTCGGTTAGAGAGATACAACGGGTTATCGAAGAAGCGCTAAGAGGAAGGGTCCACCAATGGCGTTGGGAGAAAAATGGTAGCAAAAACTCACGAGTTCTCAAGGGCGCAATGGGCCAATTAGACGAGTTAATGACAAAATATAATCTCGAAGCAGAAGAAGTGGTTGAACACTTCTACAATCTATTTACAGCCAGCCGCCTACATCTTGATGAAGCAGTTCTTTCACAATTATTGATCGCTTTAGCCGAATGCGATGTTTCTCTGAAAAACACAGTCGTTGGTAGGATTCAACTTGAATTATTCTTACACCAAGTAGCAGAAATTGGTTCAACTCAAGTAGTAACATAAACACAACCATCTAATCACAGGATTATTTCGCAAGGCTTGGGCGTGTAGCACAGCTGGATAATGCATCGGCCTCCTAAGCCGAAGACCGCGGGTTCAAATCCTGCCGCGCCCGTATTGAAAGTTTTCTAAGTGATGACTTTGAGGGGCCACAATGCAAGAAAGGTCGGGGCTCAAGATAGTCATGGCCACCCTTCTCGCCATATTGGTTGCATCTGGGTCATATGTTATCACCGATAACCTTGGCGATATAGAGGATAAACAACAACAACCGATAGAATGTATGGGTCAACAAATCCTGACCCAAGGCGTGTGTGTTGACCCAGAACCTCAACCACCACAACCAGAGGACTGCACCGCTGATCAAGTTTGGCGCGATGGCAATTGTCAAGATATAACCGCACCGCAAAATTTGACCTATGGTGCGGAAGTGATGCAATGGGTAATCGGAGATATTCACACACTGACTCCATCATTTGACGGCGATGGCCCAGATTCATGGATGGTATATCCAGCCTTCCCAGCATTCATTTCGCTTAATGAAAACAGTGGCGAAATCACCGTGACCCCACAAGCCGAACACAGTAGCACCACTCACGCCATTATCGCCTCGAATAGTGGTGGTGTTTCAACTACTAATCTTACAATTTCAGTAATTAATATCCAACCAATGTTTAGTTATCCTTCACCACAATGGACTTTTATTTTAGGATATTATGGTGAGTTACCATTACCAATAATCGGCGAGATGAGCATAGATAATTGGGATATAACACCAGAACTTCCACAGGGTCTGATAATCGATTCAAACGGACGAATCGGTGGAACTGCGACTGTATTGGGCAGCACCAACCACAGTGTAATAGCAACTAATTCTGGAGGTTCTGCGAGTGCAGAAATTCAAATCACTGTAGTCGATGAAGCCCCATCACTTTGGTATGCAGCACTAGGAAATTCAGCTTTAACACTAAGCAAAGGAATTGCAATGCAACCTCTCGCAGCCACCAGTTCGCAAGGACCGATCATTACCTGTATTAGCCAGCCACAATTGCCATCGGGATTAGAACTTGTTTCAAATTGTAATATTGAGGGGAAAGCAACAGTATTACTCAACCAGGCTGATTTCCTAATCACTGGAAGTAATAGTGGGGGCACAAGCCAGTACAACCTGACTCTAACCATCAACGATCAACCATTGTCGAATATTTCGTATGGGGTCGGAAATTACACATTCGCCAAGCAAGTAGACCTTGTTGACATTGAACCATCCTATGATGGCGGAGTTGCTTTAGTTTGGTCAATTCAACCACAACTTCCAACTGGAATATCATTCAATTATAGTTCAGGAGCAATCACTGGTATTGCACTAGATGTCCATCCAACTAAGAAATATACGATATTGGCCAACAATACCGGTGGGACTGGAATAGCATCTCTTACTCTGACATTTGTAGACATTACTCCGAGCGCAATCTCCTATGCCAGCACAGAGATAATCGTTGAATCAAATCAAAGTTATCTGCAAATCAATATTAGTAATTTAGGTGATACCGTAGATACATGGCAAAGCCACCCGACTTTACCATCTGGACTAACCTTTGCAAGCGGAGGGACAATCTTTGGTACTGCAGATACCCGTGTACCCCGTACTACTTACACAATATTTGCTAATAATTCAGGCGGTTCCTTTGAACTACAGATAAATATTACAGTTCATGATTTTGATACAGATTGGTCAATGATAACCGCGGGTGTAACATCAGTAGATTACGGCTCATCTTGGCCATCTCTAATATTGCCATTTGGCCAATGGTCCTTCCCAATTCTTTCTGATTGGGACCAACGACCAATCGCTTCAGCAGCATATGCTGGGCAAGGCAGAGTGGTTGGTTATGGCCACGAATCATTTGTTGCTAAAAGCAGTGGCCCAGAAATGACACTTTCAATAAACGCAATGAAATGGGCTTGCGATGGAGTCGGAACAATTGGATTATGGAGCGACTTTAATCATTTTGAAGATGAATTAGTGGCTGAAGGTTTTACAGTCTTAACCTCGGTAACTCCAGACCAATTAGCAGGCTTAGACTGCTATGTAGGGGAGTTTTGGAATGGCTGGAGTGATGCTCAAAATTTGAAGATTGAGACCTTCTTAACATCAGGCCATGGTTTGATTTTGGGCGGCCATTCTTGGTATTGGTCTTATTCAAATTCAGATGTTGCTCATAATTATCCAGGTAACAAAATCGCACCGACTACAGGACTATTCGTTTCATCGCATTCTGGCTCAGTGCAAGCGACACTTGGTTCAACACCGGATAGAATGCTGAGGACTATCCCAGCCATTACCGCACTACAGAATCACTTCACAACAGGGCCACTAATCGCTACATCAGATGCGCCGACTATCGAGAAAACGATATCGCGTAGCACAGCAATGCTTACCCTTGATTTCAATAATTTCTGGACTCCACTACGCGAGATGGTAAACTCCACAGGCTGGACTCAAATCTCAGATAATAACGAGTATGATTTAGGTGCCGACCCTATTGATGACGTTCTACTTGCGATAGAAGAAGGATTGTATCTACGTCTTCCAGCAAATCAATTAAGCGCCCACCCAAGTTCTTCGGATTTCCCTGGAGCGGTGCCCACTAATGCGCCGAGAGTAAGTCTCAATGTCACAGTTAATGGCAACTATATTGGCTTACCAAGCGGCTTTGGCTATGCGGGAGCGAGGAGCCATGGCATGATGGGAACTGGGCTATACGCTGCTGCTGGTGAAGTGGTAAATATTACAGTTCCACTCTCCATTGTAGATCAAAATGTCCGTATTCAAATCGGCGCACATTCAGATTCATTATGGGGCAAAGATAAACTCGATAGACATCCAAAAGTCCATCGGATTTGGACAATAGATTCTACAAATATGCAAGTTGGCAACACCTTTGGTGGACTAATTTACATAACATTTCCACCAGATTCCACTTTCGGCGTGACTAATATTACAATTGAAAATGCAGTACAATCACCTCGTTATATCGCGGGAGTTACCACTGCTCAGCAGTGGAATAATACTGAGAAAAATTATCCTGCACCTTGGGCTGAAATAGAAGGTCAATTCTTTATTCTAACAGTCCCATCTTCTGAAATTAGAAACCTTGACAATACTGCTGAACTGATGAATTGGTGGGATACTGCATTGCAGATGGAGCACAACCTAAGCGGTTATCTTCCTTGGACTAGAGTTGAACGAGCAGTCTTTGATATTCAAATCAGTGCTGGTTGGATGCACTCTGGTTACCCATTTATGGCCCATACAGTAAGTGTTGCAAACGTAGTGAATCTAAGTTATATGTCAACCCAAGGAGATTGGGGAATGTTCCACGAGTTGGGGCATAATCATCAATGGATGGCAGCAACATTAC
>Ga0209830_10004133_pt1 | contig 10758 bp, 7 predicted proteins | sample ArcticOcean_MG_C_12_FD_187439 | JGI IMG/M metagenome (GOLD analysis project Ga0209830, IMG submission 187439) | Marine microbial communities from western Arctic Ocean - ArcticOcean_MG_CB8_130 (SPAdes) (version 2) | ecosystem: Environmental > Aquatic > Marine > Oceanic | place: Arctic Ocean...
ACAGTCTGATTCTCTTTTATTTTTAAAAGTTCTTCTGTTCTTGTAGTGGGACAGTGCGTAATACACACAGTACACGTTATCTAGATATTGTTGAACTACTACTACCGCTAGTGCTATAAACTACTATGCCTACTTACTGCTACTATGGCTACTACTGATACTTTTATTATCATAAGTAGTTCTTGTTATCGTCGTCATCGAGTCACATTTTTCAAACGCTTCGATATCTTCGTCGTTGGCAATATCTTCGAATGCTTTAGCGCATAAGAGAGCTTCTGAAGCCGAAGGTCTCTTTGATGGATCGACGTTTAGACATCTTCCTATTAGCTTCGCAAAGGCCACAGGTTGACGACCATTAAAATCTTCAATGATCTTCTCACTCAAAGTAAAAGAGTGTTTTTGTTGAACAACTTCAATCTCATAAATATGTCTCAAGTTCTTCTTTTGCGAATTCGAGATCTTGAAATCATCAGGATATTTGAGCATAGCACGAAGAATTTTAGCATCATGATGATGATGATTTAACGCAGACGATGATAAGAACAAAGCTTTTTGCTTTGATTTCGTTTCACCAGCATCTGATGATGAGAATAGCTCTTTCCCGCAACATAAGAAGTACATCGATACGCCAAAGGCGAAAATGTCAACTTTTTTGTATAAATTGATTGGAACCTTCGTTGCCAAATTATCGTTATCATCATCGTCGTCGTCGTATTTTCCGAGTAAAAGTTCTGGCGCCTGATATCCCGTAGTTCCAATGGCGGCATCGTATTCTAATAACTCGTCGCCATGTTCGCAAGCGGTTTGCGAGTTGTATGCGACACCAAAATCGATTATCGTTGCTTTTCGATCAGTTCCGCTTTTTTTGCCAATGAGAATATTTCCAGATTTGATGTCGCGATGAATGACGTTATGATCGTGCAAATGTTTTAATCCGTGCAAAACTCTTTTCGCCAAAGCGCGACATTCCCGAGGCGTTAAACGACCCTTTTTCCTCGCTTCATGCGCGTTTTCACCGACATCGTTCATGAGTACATACGACTCGTTCCTATCGCATTCGAGAAACGCTGCTTGGATTTCAACAATAGCTGGATGTTTTGGCAATGAAGCCAATATCGTCGTCTCAATTTTTCCAAAACCGTAACCGTCGCCTTGCATGTTATCAAAAGCGTCTCGGCCTGGAAAAGGAGCTGAACATTTCAATACAGAATCGGTCTGCGTGAAAAAATTTAATGTCGATTCGTTATTATTTGAAAGATTATTATTGCTTGTGAGAAAAACGTCGGAAAAGGTTCCCTCGCCGACGATCGTTGATTGCGGAAACTTTTCAAGTAACATCTTCGACATCGCCGTGCCATACATCGCGACAGAATCCTTTTTATGTTTGCCTTTGAAAAGCGTGTTGCTCCCTGTATCAAAAATTGGCGCGTTTGATTCCAATCTCTTTTTCACTTGTTCATCTAATTCGTTCTGTTCTTTCGTCGTAGGTACGTAGCGTTTGGATGAAACCGCCTTGAAATAATTAAGTCGTAATCTTCGCGCAACTTCTCTCATATGCTTTTCTTTCGCCTTCTGTTCCGAGCCATTTTTTTTTATCGACGAAGAGCACGAGGGTACGATGGCATGGTAAGGCGTATTGTCCTGCTCTCGATCCCAAGGATGTAATCGATCTGCATAACTTTCAGCCCATTCCTTATGAGCTTCTTTGATTTCTGCAACTTTATCTTCCGTGAATATTATTGCATGTTTTTGATCTCGTTTTTGTTTTTGTTTTTCTTCTTCTTCTTTCGGTTTCTTTATGAAAACCGGTAATGCTACGATATTTATTGGAATGATATTATTTTGCGAGGTTGTCGTTTTCTTCTCTACGTCCGACGACGACGACGATGACGACGTCGAGAACGTAAAAGTTACTCCTTCGCCATAATAACTATCTTCTCTCGTTTTCGTCTTCTTTTTTATTACTTCTTCGCCCTCGTTTTTGTTTTTCTGGGTATAGAATAAGAACACCTCTACGCTCGCAAACGCGACGGCTAACGCGGCGAAGAACCAAACAGAAACCGATGATGAAGACGATGATGAAAGCGAAGAAGAAGACTTATTATTATTATTATTATTATTATTCGTCGTCGTCGTCGATGGCACTGACACGACTGAGTTCTTCTTACCGTTCTCAATAAATAAAACAGCGCTCTTTTGTAAAATATCAACATCGTTCTTCTCCATCATCATCATCTTTTTCATCAGACGTGATTGATTCTTATTCTCCTTCTTCGTATTCGTATTCGTATTCGTATTCGTATTAGTACTACATCTGTTGCTATTAAACGCAGTCGTCTTAGTACTGGTTTGAACTCGATAACAACACAAACTCATTTCCTTCGCGTTATTATTATTATTACTTGTACAAGTACAGTGGTGTGATAAAAAACGTACTGGTACAAGTACGTAGTACATCAAAAAAATGATTATCTGCTGCTCGCTACCATATCAATACGTACGTGCCTATCAGAAGCGTGCTGCAAAAACGGTATCATGATTTTTTCTTCTCGTTGGGGGCTGGGAAAGAACAGAATATAGAAAAATAGACCTCTGTTTTTGTACAAAAAATTCTTCCTCTCTTGTTTTTCGCTCTTAAATAATAAGTAGTATTGATCGCATCGTCAAAGCACCGCGGAATAATAATAGGTATAATTATTACGCAGTAGTCATCAGAGTACTTTATTATTAATAGCCTGTATCAGATATCACAAAAATGCGCACTTATCATCGCGCGATCTTGAGCAGGAATAAGCAGCGCGTGCCTTATTACTCCTACTGCTGCGCTTTGGACTCTTGCGTGATGAAACAAACTTGGCCCGCTGCGAAGACTACTGCTCCTACTAGTACTACTACTATTAATACTACTACTAAATATTACTCATCGTTACCAGCCTTGAAGAACGTCAAGAACGATGCAGAAAAAAGCGCGATGATGAACAAGTCGCAATCACTGTTCCAACAAGTGTTCGGCATCGAAAGAGCTACGAAACAGACTGGAATGGATGAACCTTTTCCTTTGTTGAAAATTCCAGATCAACCGGTTTACGCGAAAGAAAAGCCAAAGACGCAAATGACTGAATTAACGAACGGTGCAATAATCGCATCAGAGAACACTCCTGGGGCAACAATGGCCGTTGGTTTATATTTAGAGTCCGGCAGTAAATACGAACAACCTTTCATGTCTGGATCTTCGCACATGCTCGAACGCATGGCGTTCAAGGCGACTACGAATAGAACGAATTTCAGAATCACGAAAGAGGCTGAAGTGATGTCGGCATCTTTATTAGCTTCTGCGTCGAGAGAACAAATGTCTTACACAGTAGATTGCTTAAAAACGCACTTACCTGAAGCGGTTGAGTTATTATTAGACGCTTCGTTGAACCCGAAATTGGCCAATCACGAAGTTGCGAAAATGGCCAAAGATTTGAAAAAGGAAATCGAAGAGCTTAAACAAAATCCGCAAGCGATGTTAATGGAGGCGGTGCATTCGACGGCGTACGATGGAGGATTAGGAAACGCTTTATTAGCTTCGGAGGGATCGTTAGATTCAATCAATGGTGATGCTTTGCGCGAATTTATTGCCGAAAACTACGTCGCGCCGAGAATGGTTTTGGCCGCTTCTGGAGCCGATCACGCGGAGTTAGTCTCAATCGCGAGTCCAATGTTGGAAACAGTTGCAAAAGGCTCGGAAGCTGCCGGAAAAGAGATTCCGTCGAGATATATGGGTGGAGATTTTCGCGCCAAGAACGAGTCTCCGCTTACGAGCTTAATTTTAGGCTTTGAATTCAAAGGCGGATGGAGAGACGCGAAGCGTTCAACGGCAGTGACGGTTTTATCAATGTTACTCGGAGGTGGAGGTTCGTTTTCCGCAGGTGGTCCAGGAAAAGGCATGTACTCTAGATTGTACACGCGCGTGCTCAACAGATATGGATGGGCGCAAAACTGCACGGCGTTTCATTCAATTTTCAACGATACCGGCATCGTCGGCATCTCTGCTATGACGGATGGGCAACACGTGAATGATATGATTTCAGTCATGGCGAATGAATTATCGGCGGTTGCGGATGCCAAGCAAATCACGGACGAAGAATTTGAAAGAGCGAAAAACGCTACGGTGTCTTCAATTTTAATGAACTTGGAATCAAAAGCCGTGATCGCTGAAGATATTGGGAGACAAATTTTGACATATAACCACAGAAAAATGCCGCACGAATTCATTGCCGAAGTGAATAGTTTGACCAAGCAAGATTTGGCCGCGGTTGCTAAAGATATGTTAAAATCGAATCCGACGCTTTGCATGTCGGGCGACGTCGCGGGCGCTCCAAGATTCGAAGCTGTTAAAGCGATGTTTTAATAATATTAATTAATTTTATACTAATTAATTACTACCGACTACCGACTACGCGGACACTCGTTCGTAAGCGAATACTAAAAATGATGATGATGACAGAGGGTGTTGTTGTTAGTTTTGTCGTTTTTTTTTAACTTTAAATAGTTCGGGGTACTATATATTTTGTACTTTCTTCGATTAATAAATCTTTTTTAATACGTTCTAGTTTTGGTTTCGTATCACACAATCAAAAGCGCTTTTTGCTTTGATTAAATACTATACTTCTAATTCTCTCTCTCTCTCTCTTAACCTCCTCACATCCACACCAATTTTTACAAAATTATATATTCTTCTTCTTAATATCCTTCTTCAGCCGCTGGCTCGGCGGCAGCTTCCTCAGCCGGTCTCGCAATCGCTTGCCCAACTTCCTCCATGGAATAATCGCCGTGCACTTCCATCAGCTTGGAAACGTCAAACTTTGGCGACTTCAACATCTTCACCTTTCTTAAGTAGACATTTTGTAACGGGTAAATACCCGAGCAAGACTTTTCAATCTCCTTGCCGATAACTTCCGGGATAAACTTCAAAACCAACTCCTTCAAATCGCACGATTCGCACTCTCTCTTGATAATTTCAACCATCTTGGCGCGAATCTTTCTGATTTGGCCGGATTGAGCGTAACAAGTTCTCTTCGTTTGGTCCACACGACGCTTAGTGAAACCGATGCAGAACACGCGCATCATGTATCCATCAGTCGTCTTCACGTCAACGAAGCATTCAATCAAAGAAAACCATTTTCTGACTAAAGAGCGGATCTTGTCCGTCGTGAAATCCATGCCATAAAAGTTCGTCAACACGTTCTTCCCTTGGACGTCTTCACACTTCAAAAACATTTTGCGAAACGCTTGGTCTTCGTCTTGGTTCAAATCAGCCAATGAGCACTCAAAGATTCTACCCTTCAAACCATCAGAGGCGATCTTTGTCCCCGAGGTTCTCGTTTGCGGCGTCTTTCCGACGTTTCGGACGGTGAACATCGATGGGGCTTTGATGTCATACCAATCCTTCTTTGAAAACGGATCGACGGCTTTCTTCTTGGAACCCTTCTTCCCTTTGGATAAGCGCTTGTTTTTACCCTGTAATAATAATAATAATAATAATAAGAAAATAGTTAGTATTTTTGTTCGTAGTTAAATCGTTGCAAATAAAGAGAACTCTGAATTAGGGCGAAAAAGAGACTGATGAGGAACACATCAAAAGCCTTCTTCGATATCAACTTCTTCCTAATCCTACGTTTGTCCTTGCGAAGGATTGATAGACTAGAATGTACAAAAATCTAATCGATAATTATACTGTCTATGTGTATGTGTGTTGATACTATTCAATCATCGTAATCTTTTCGTCGATGTTCGTCTTAACTCGTGTCGTATAACGAACACGCGCGAGCGCACATTTCGCAAGACCTCTTTCAATAAAAAGAAGAAAATGTTTACTCTACTGGCGCGCGCTGTGCACATACACACACACACACGATGCGAATAATAAAACAGACTCAAATTGTTTAATTAATTCGCTCGAACAATCTTTCATCAATCATCTTATCACTCAATCGCTTCGTATCACACACGAACAAACAAACAAACATATTCCGCGCATCGCTCCACACACACAAAAAAAGAAAATCCAATCACACGCTCAAACATGCGTACGTAAACATATACACGATGCGAACTGTTAATTCGCTATGTTTCAGCACATTCGTTCGATTGATTATCTTTCTGATTTCATTGAACAAAACAATTATATAGTTCTTACCACTGCCATTGTGTGTCAGTTTGTTTACGCTTTCGAAATTGTGAGGAAGTCCTCGCAACAACAGCTTGAAGGGAAAACTCTCCCTTCTTCCGTCTGTCTTCCCTTTCTCGGCATTGTTTTTAGACTTTTTAGACTTTTTAGACAGAAAACTTTCCAATTGCTGAAAAAAGCAGCACTCCAGCACAGCACAGCACAGCACAGCACAGCACAGCACAGCACAGCACAGCACAGCACAGCACAGCACTTTTTCTATCTCTACTGCCGCCTCTATTTTAATCTCATCGTCAATAACCTTTTCTCTCTCGCACTCTTTTCTATATATATATATATTAATATTAATATATTAATAAATAGAAAGAACGATGTCGCCGTCTTGTTCTTCTCTGATTGTCAATAGTCATGCTTTCACTACGACTACTCATAACGTACTACTAAAAATGAGAAGAAGACACGAATTCCCAACATCTTCATCTCAGGAGATAAATAGGAACGACACTAATATTAATATTAATAATAATAATAATAATAATAATAATAATAACAAGTCGACGACGACGAGAACGAGAACGAGAACGAAAACGAGGGCGTTACCGCCCCCTGGACCACCGCGTGGGCAACCGAATAAAAAACCAGGCGGTGGTTTAATAATCCCAGGCATGGAAGGGTTCCCAACCGACGTTATCCCAGGCATGCCGAGGCCGAATCAACAAGGTTTTTCAGCACAAGGCGGTTACGCGGGCGGCGGCGGTAAACAAGGACAGAACATATCAATCCCTGGCAGGGCTGGAATGCAACAGCAACAACAGCAACAGCAACAGCAACAACAACAATTACAGCAACAACAACAACAGCAATTCCGAAAACCTGTTGAAATCGATGACGAGGATAGAGACGTTTTAGACCCAGAGACGCCGATGGGAGGAGTGAGATTCGGCACGAACGACGAAGGCGGCGGAGGGCAGAAGCCGACGTATTTAGCGCCAGGGCAAGAAATGGTCGGATCGTACGAGCAACAGTATAAACCACCACCGACGTTTGAGGAACAGAAACTCACAGAAGAGCTAAACGCATCACAAATGATCATGATGTTGCGTCAACGAGCAGGACATTGGTTTCAATTGGCGAAATATATTCCGGCTTTACAGAAGCTTGGATATATTCCAGACCAAATATTCGACGAAACTGGCATTGAAAACAAAGAACAAGTGATGTGGCAAACGTGGTTAAGTACGTACGCTTCTCTTAAAGCATCGAAAGCTTTCCCGAATGATTTATTACCATATTTTGAAGATGAATACAACGGCTCGCCATGCTTGAGTCAAATTAACTTTTTGCCGAGCAAGAAAAGAGACGCGGCTGCCGAGTTCGTGGCGAGAAGAAATTTCACGGAAGATCAATCGAGAGAACTCGTGAGAGCGTATGAAATTCGAGATGGTATGGCTGGAATTGCTAAAGATTTCGGGACAACGCCTGGAGAATGTTTAGCATTTAAAATTTGGAGAGATATTCAAGAGTTGCAAAGATACGAAGGCGTCGATAAAGCCGAATCGATGCGAGACCGAGGTTTAAAATACGCAGAGACTGAAAAATCAAAAGGAAGATTACAATCTGCGACGGAAATGTTCAGAATGGAAGCTACTGGGGAAACGAGTATGTTACAAGATGCTAAAGCAATGAATGAGGATACTCGCATGATGGCTTTACAGCCAGTGTCATCAGTGCGTTTGGACTTTGAGGAGATCGAATTTAGACCAATCGCCGTCGTTGGACCGTTGAGTAAATTAACGACAAAGGCTGTAAAACTTGTGCAAGTGTTGGAAAAAACTGCGAATAATGATCCTAGTAACATTTTCAAAACGTTCAGACCGCAAGGAAGTTCTGATTGGATGGCCGTGCCAAATTGGGAGGCTTTATTAACGGCCAAGGAACCGTTTGCGACGTTTGTTGGAAATACGGCCAAAGAACTACCGGACGTCGCTGGTTTGAATGGTAAATCCGAAGCTGCAATGGTAGTTATCGATCGAGCGAGTACGTCGGCGTTACCGTCGTATTATTATTTGCTCGCGAAGAAATCATCGCTCGTAATCGGCGGAGCTGGTGATTCAGAAACTGTGAACATTTTATCCGGGAAAGAGGTTTTGACGTTGGAAAAGAACGGCGCTACGATTACGGTTTTGGGTAGAGTCGTTCTCGCTATTAGAGCACCGAGTGTTGGTGGCGATGGAATGACCACTGACGCTCCAGTGGGATAATGAAAAATTTACTGTTGTTATTATTATTACGCGTTGTTGAAATATATATATTATTATATACAATCAAAAAATATCAACATTAACAAACGACAAGCTGACAAGGGGCAGAACACAGTTCAATTATTTCTTCTTTCTTGGCTTCGCCGGAGGTTTCAATGGTTGCTTAAGCAACTCGACTAACTCTTCATCGACGAGCGCTTTTTCGCTCGAAACGTCTTGTTGCATCATCTCAATAGCTTTCGTGATTCTGTCGTTCCCTTTACCCATGACCAAAACAGTCGTCTTCACTTGCGCGACTGCTTCGCCGGCTTTTTCGTATAAAACTGGATACGGAATCAACAAATCGTGCTTCAAGCACTCGGGTAAACCAGCTTTAGCTGAATTACCACCTTCGAGATTTCTAGCCGCAAATGGGAACGATGGGTATCTGAAGCAAACATCCGAAAACACGCCACGCGAAGCTTTCATTTTAAGAGAGTACGTCTTTTCCAAAGCACGTTTGTAAATTTGCGTCTCCTTTTCGTCCTTCTGTTTCAATTTACCTTCACCAGTTGTCATGACGATATCCAAACCGAAAACGTCATAAAGTTCAATTTTGTGATCATCCGCTTTCTCTTGTGTAGTTTTCTTGAGTAAAATGATTTTATTTCCATCAATCGCGAAACGTTTCATGTTATGCGATAAAACGCCTTCGACTAAGTTCACGCCAAAATCTTTTGCTACTTTTTCAATCGCAACGCTGATCTCGTTCGTTGTTTTCCCCGGTCTCAGCATTCTTGCGGCGACTTCTTGAGCGGCAATGCATGCTTTGATGACATCAGCTTGCTTACCAGTGATTTGAGTTTGAGCGTTCTCTCCTTGTACGATGATCGTTACGGCTTGATGCGCGACGTAACCGTCGATATGCGCGCCTATATCAATCTTCACCGTTTGTCCTTCCTCTAACAAGACTTTAGATTCATTATCTGGGCAATTATAGGACACTTGTTCGTTCACTGAAATGCAACATGGAATCGATGAACCTTTCTCGACTTTTTGTCCATCAACTTTCTTCGTATAATATTTCGCACATTCTTGTTCCAACTTTAAATCTGCGGCGACACAGATGTCAGTTATTCTCTTCCCAGGTTTGATTAAATCGGTGATGCAGTGTTCCAAGGCTATGTTGACACAGTCGGCGGCGATTTTATACTTCGTCACGACGTCCGACTGAGCAATGACAATAAAAGAAAGAGAGAGAGGAAGAGGAAGAGGAAGAGGAAAGGAAGAGGAGGTTAGATAATAAAAAATAGACAACAACAACGACTCACGTGTTATTATTATTATTATTATTAGGGTGATGATTTTGACGATTGAAAAAAATAAATAAACAGAGCGCGAGAACGAAGGAAATATAAAATGTATAAAACGTACGTTTGCACAAGTGAACAAATCATCGTTGAAATCGACTTCAGCAGCGGCAGTGCCTTCGTTATCTGACATTTATTATTATTATTATTATTATTATTATTATTATTATTATTATATGAGTTCTTTTCTATGACACTGACAGACTGATTTTTGAAGCATCAGTAGAGGCAGAAAATGCGAAATTTTTTTCTTTGTTCGTTTTCAATTATCAAATTATCAATTTCAATTAAAGAACTCGTCAGAAATCTCCCACGTCAGGTATTCAAAGTATGATAGACTGTAGAGAGCGTAAAAAAAACACTTTGTGAACGAACAAAAAAAACAATTAGTGAACGAACCCAGGGTCGAACTGGGGATCTTCAGATTAACTTTGAAAAATATCGAAGTCTGACGCATTATCCACTTTGCCATACGTCCATAAATGGAGGTCATTCGTTGCTTTACGCAACTGAAGCTTACTGGTCCATTAGGGTTTAGAGTGAAAAAGAAGAAGTATGTTTTCTCAATATTTAATAAAAAGATCTCTCTCTTTGACACTGTTTGATCTCGAAAAATCTCATCAACACGTTTTATTTTGGATAGTATTTTATAGTAGAGAGATATCTCATCGCCGTCACTCATATTAATCGCACACATACACACACATACAACGCGCATAAATAAATAAACAGAGCGAATAAATAAAGCCACCATGTTTACTTTATCTACATCATCATCTAATGTTCTCACGACTACTCAGTTTGTTAACACTGATAACAAAAAAATGATGAACCCAGCGACTAAGACATCTTCATCATCATCAGCACGGAGAAGATCATCGTTCGTCGTAAAAACGAGAGCGCAAGCGTTTAATACGAAGAATTCGGAAAAAATCTTCAAAGAAGCGCAAGATTTGTTACCCGGGGGAGTGAA
>Ga0209830_10004135_pt1 | contig 10755 bp, 13 predicted proteins | sample ArcticOcean_MG_C_12_FD_187439 | JGI IMG/M metagenome (GOLD analysis project Ga0209830, IMG submission 187439) | Marine microbial communities from western Arctic Ocean - ArcticOcean_MG_CB8_130 (SPAdes) (version 2) | ecosystem: Environmental > Aquatic > Marine > Oceanic | place: Arctic Ocean...
GTAAGAGCTATCTTAGAACACTTTGAAGTTATGCTTATAGATCAATCTAAAAGAAGAGGTGATGAGCTAGCTTCTAATTGGAAATCTAAATACTTAACACAAGATAGATGGTTTGAATTTTTAGCCCAAGCAGATAAGACTTTAGATGCTACATTAGCTGTGGCTATGTCTAAAAATCACGGTGTAGATGAAAATGGACAGTTAAAAAGATTAGATCAGCTTCCAGAAGGTACAGTGTCTTTATATGATTCTATGGAAATAATAGAAAATACTAAGTATAAAAAAGGATCTCCTCTAGATAAATATAAGGTTACTATTCCAAATGAAACTAATGATAGTTTTGATACCTTCAGAGGTAGAGTACATAGAATGAGTAGTAAAGTTAAAGGTACTACTGCACCAGAAGATATGACTACAGCTAAACAACATCTTATTAATAGATTCTTTATGCACTATAGATCATGGTTACCAGGTATTGCTATGGAAAGATTTGGTAAAATGAGATATGATCATGTTATGGAGACTTTCGACCAAGGTACTTGGAGAGGTTTATTTGGTAACTTTGGGCCAGAAACAGGATTTGATGATATGGGTCAGTTATTAGATGTAGAAGTGGGAGCTCATGAATATCTTATGGAAATAGGTACAGATATGGTTAAGTTAGGTTTAGATGTTTCTACATTTGGAGTATTTAAACCAGGTTTCTTTGGTACTGCTATAAAAGAGAAGAAAGCAAGAAATGCCTTTGAGAAATTTTTATTGGATAACGTTGGTAATGAAGAGTTCAGCTATAAGAATGCCGTTGAAAAAGAAGAAGGTTTTCAAGAGTTCTTGAAAATGAAACAGGGAAACCTGAGAGCTATGATTGCAGAAATAAGAGCTGTGGCTCTATTGTTTTTAATGATGAGTTTAGCAGGAGGAGATTATGATGAGGATAATAAAACAGATATTAGACAAACCTGGGCAGGTAGAAAAATACATAATGTATTAGGAAGAATATACCGTGAGACAGCAATATTTTTAGATCCTACAGAGATGACAGGTCCAAGAGCATCTGGTTTACCTATTCTTTCATTAGGAGCACAATTAACAGGTATACTAGGGAACAGCCTAGATGAAATAAGAGATACTCTATTAGGAGAAAATAATAAAAAAGATAGAACACCTATAGGATACAATTTAGTAAAATTTTCTCCAGGTATAAACGGGTTGGCTAAAGCGGTTGAAATTTACCCTCAAATGAAATACGCAAGGCAATAAACAACTAATGAACAGTAAAAAGGGGGAACAAAAATTAATTTTAAAATAACAACACCATGAACAGACAAATAGAAGTAACTTTAGTAGCAGGAGGATCCATGCATCTTTCTAGCAGTAGTATAATATATATGAAAGAAAACACGTCTAGAGGACAGTTTGAGTTAGCATATTTAGCAGGAGGTAAAAGAATAGCAAAATTAAATGTAACAACTACACCAACCGTAATTGGAGATGCAGCAGAGGGTTTAGTCACTATTACCAATGAGATGTTTTCTCTTATTAATTCAGACTATATTCTAGACACAGTAGATCATACTAGCTTTTTAATAATGAAATATCAACTACCAAATAATGGAAGAGTTATAAATTTAGGCAAAGTTTTGCATACTTTATCCGCTTTAGAGACTAACTTACAAAAAAGCCCAGGTCAAACAGCTCGAGTTACAAGTGCAAGTAGAGGTACTACCAATACAGGTGCAATTACTACTAATGCAACTGCAATTGATGCAAATACTCAGAACATAACTAGAGCCGGGACACAGAGGATAGCACAAGATACTTCTATAAATAGTATCTTATCTAGGCTTACTGCTGCTGGAATACGATAGAAATAAAAAGGGGGTTTTTACACCCCCTTATTTTTATTTTTCAGCTTTCATTGCCATTTTAAGTAGTAGTAAATAACCTATTAAGTCATCTACTGTGTCTTCAGTTTCATCATAAAGGCCTTTGTTACCTATCCTAGATAATTTATCATCTATTCTAGCACATATAGCTTCTGTTGCATTTAACTTACTAAATATATTAGTAGGGTTTAATGCTGTATTACCATATGCTTTGTTTTTTAGCATCAACAACTCAGTTATACCTCTTGTTACATCTATAAGCCTAAGACCAAAGTCATCACTGTTACTTTTTGCTTTTTTATCTTTATACTTAGCTAATTCATCTTTACTTAATAACATTTTAGGATTTATTTGATTAACAATGGGATTTCCTGGCATAGTAGTGCTTATTGTCTGATTAGCATCGCTGTTTCTATTTTTTTCATAATAATATTTATTATGAATTATCTCAGCGTCTTCTATCGGCTGAACATTCTTCTTTGAGCCACATCCGCAGCCGTTTTTCTTGGTCATATTAATGGGTTTTTATTAAATTCATATATTTTAGGTTTAAAAATGTCTTTTTCGAAGTCTATAGCTGTTAACAATTCTGAATCTTCTTCTATAGCAGAGTTTAACAATTTCTCTAGAAATTTCCTACGCTTAGGAGATTTATACAATACTTGCCCTACACTACTATTTCTAGTTAATCCATGGAAATTTAAAATTCTCTCTTTATATTTTATAGATAATTCTGAGTATTGTCCTTTCTTTAGTTTATTCCAACTTCTTTTATGTTGAGGTGGTACATCAAAAACAAACATCACATGGTAAGAATCTACATCAACTTTACCTTTATAATAAGAAAATTGCTGCACCGCTTGCTCAAACTTTAAGAATAAAGGATCTCCTGAGAATCTAAACAGAGTACATATTACATCTCTTTCTTCGTCATACCCAATAAAAGCATTCATAAGTAAGGTATCCCAAAAGAACATAGACTTCTTTTCTCCTAGCATAGGTAATATATATAAACTTACTTTATTTCTCTTATCAGTAGATAAAATATAAGATAGAACATTATTATTTGTCTTAGCTTCTATATGATTAACTATATACTTAAATTTTTGAACTTTAATAGTTAACCCAGTATTTAGATATAAACCATCTTCTCCTTCTAACGCTGTTATTTTGTTATCTGCTTTATGCTCCTCTAATAACTTAGTCCCACCTGATATTCTAAATGATAAAGCATCTATAATATCATAAACTAATTCTTTTACTCTTATCCCCATAATTCGTCTTCGTTTTTAATTTCTAATTCATGTGTTATTAGGTTTGGTAATGTAAGTAATGTTTCTTTGTAAGCTTCGTCTTTAGTTTTTAATATATAGACTAGTTTAAATGTTTCAGCAAATTTATGAATTCCTTCTTGATTACCAAACTTTTCTATATATTTATTTAAAACTAAAGCAGACATACTACCATATCTTGTATCTTCTTGTAACTGATTTAACCATTTATCTGCAGTTTTCTCACCTATTTTAGGAATACCAATTATACCGTCCGTAGAATCTCCCATTAACATTTGTTTCCATAAAAATCTTTCTGCATCTTCTTCACTAGTCTCTATAAATTCAGAAGTTCTATAGTTAAAATGTCTACCTGGTACTTGATATAGAACATCTTTATCTGGAGATGCTATCGCAGCATCCACACAGTCTTCTCTATATATAGCTACCAAATCATCTGCTTCTAACTGAGAGAGATGTGTAAAGCCCCATTGTTGCCTCAAATATTCTTTTATAGCAGGAAATATAATAGGTTTATCACCATGTTTTCTATTACCTTTATAAGGTTTAGTTGAGGCTCTATCATATCTAAAACATTTACCTTGAGTTAAAAATCCTGCAAATTTAGTTGTTTCGAACGCATTTAATATAGTTCTTATTCTGTTATCTATTCCCGTTATAGCTTCTTCTAGGGTGGGCTTTCCCATTTCGAAATAGATTAAACTATCTCCGTCTATTAGTACTGTTGTGTTTTTCATATTTTAATTTTAAATTTATTAATAAAAGGAAGGGGGAAGCATGACCTCCCCCCAACCTATAACAATTAAACAGGGTAACAACACCCTCCTCGGTGTATATCCTGAATGTACTCCTGTTTATTGTTCCTCCATGTACTTTCTGTACTCCGGTTTAACTTGAACTTTGAACGTATACAATTCTCTATTGTGAATTTGTATTTGTTCCCTACATTTTACTTCTAAAGATTTAAAGCATCTTGAATCTAACTGTTCTTTCTCATCAAAATATCTAATAGCGTCTTCAGCATTACAACGAGAGAGTCTGTGAATGTCATACTTTTCCATCCAATACATAACATCTTTATTCCTATTGTATTTATAACAACATCCTTCTAACATATCAGCGAAAGTATAAAGTAAATAAGGCTCTCCTGCAGGATCAATAGTTGGTATTATCTTACCTGCCATCTCTATATCTTCTTCTGAGGAAGAATAAGTATCCACCATCTTTTTAATATCTTCCATTAACTGTAGTGTCATAGGAATTCTATTAGCTGATTGATTAAGTATGGTATCAGTATTCATAACTTGCATCTCTCCTTTCTCAATTAGATCCGCTAGTACTAGTGACATTTTACTAAATATAAATGAATCAAAAGGAGCACTCTCGTAGTTCATATTATGCTGATAGTGATTATCTTGACTTCTACTTTCTATTATAACATCATTACCAGTACGATCATGATAGTCATTAGTTAAAGGCCTGTGATCGTGACAATAATATCCATTAGATATTTTAAACATCAGCTTAGTCTGAGGTATAGTAGTAATATTGCTATAACTCTCATAAAAATTAGTATGAGGAATAACAAAGTCAGCTTTTTCATAATCATTAGTAACACCAATTTTATGTTCTTTAAGAGCAGCTTTTAACCTTTCAGTTGACACATTATGCATAGGTAATACAAAAGCTCTTTTAACTGTAGTTAAATCATCAGTTGTTTCTGTTTTTAAAAGACTTTTGATTTTAGTATATTGAGCTGATGATTCCGATAAATAAACATCTACTACTTCTGTGGTTACAAATCCTAAAGTAACCATATCCGTAAAGCCTAAATCAGTAATTTGTTGCTCAGGGTATTCCCCTGCGTGCACATTCTTGTTGGCCATTACTTCACAGTCATTTTAATGATAGCTGGATTCATCATCATTTTGTTAAATTTGGACTTATTACCGTTAAATATAGTCCTAACTACCAAGTACTTTAAGTCATCAGTTAAATAGTCTAAAGTGCACAGCTTAACAAGCCGTTCTTGCACTTTTTGAGTTACGGTGTCCGTTTTGGAGAATGCAACCGCAAAATTGGCTATACGAGTGGCTAAGAGAGAGGCTATGTCGGCTCTATAGGACTCATCCTTACCAATACATTCTTTCATTTCTGCTAATACTTCAACAGGACCGGTTACTATTTCCCTTGGTGTAACAAGCTTGTCAAGTTTGTTATTAATGAACGTAGTGAACATAGAAGCGAACTCATTACCCACTGACCCTTCTCCAATCATCTGCACTAAAGGCAATTGATCTTCGAACTTAGGTATACTTGAGATACTATTAAAGAACGTAGATATAGATCTAGCATTAGTCTCTTGAGTTACTAGCTCAGGATGCATCAGCAAGAAGTTGATACATCTAGTATCCATGTTATTCTCTTCCGCCCAACGAGCCCATACATTTATATCAAACTTAAGGTTTGCTGTGATGTAACGAGTCTTTTGCGCAGGATCTGTACTATTAACCATGTAATCTCCATTATCAGGATTAGCAGTCAATATAATATGCCAATCTTTTGGTAGTGTCCATGAGATATAAGTCTGACGATCTACTAATTCCATACAGGCTTGGATAAATCTCATGTCTGCACGATTCCAGTCATCAAGAAGTAATACACCCCCGGCTTTCTTATCCGCTATCCATTCAGGTGCTGAGTAAGACATTCTACTCTTACCTGTGGTTTGGAATCCTAGCTTATGCTGAGCATCTACTGCAACTTCATCTACCCATTTACCTATTCTCTTACCTTCTTTCTCCGTCCACATTTGGAATTGCTTAATAGGAAAACCTACTAAGTCACCTAATTCTTCTATCTGAGCTAGATTAAGCTTAACAAAGTCTAACCCGTGTTTAGCTGTCATGTCCATGATACTGGTTGTTTTACCAATACCTGACTCACCTACTACTTCTATAGCTACAGGCTTCTTGCCCTGAGCTTGTAAGTGACGATTGTTTGTTATGATGTGCCCTACAAAATCTTGTAGTTCATCAATGTTTAAATTTACTTCATTCATGTTTAATTGTTTTAATTGTTTAGTTTAATTGTATTTTTATACCAGGTAACTCTTCGTTTATCTGGCATTTACTGCTGTGTACCCATAAAGCATTCGCTGGGCAATTGTCTGGGTTAGGAGCTTCTCCATCTGTAAGACATATAAACCCTGAGTATTTATTCTTAGAGTCATTGTAATGATCTACCACCGGCTGGAAATAAGTTCCTCCCCTACCTTTGATCTCCCAAGACTTCTTAGGATTAAATAAAGATACATCTGTTATCTCAGTGTCAAACTGCGCAACAGTTATTGTATTACCAGTTTTATGCATGTGACTTAACTCGTGCATAAACTCTACTAACTCTTCACTGCTAACTGAGCCTGAAGTGTCAACACCTACGAGCACGTGATTCTTATGCTTAATCTTTAGGCCCGGATTACCAGAGTAACGTTTGTTATTCTTTCTTCTAAGCTTTTTAGTATAGACCGTAGAAGAGTTGTTAATAAACCTTTTAAGATAAGCTTTCCAGTTAAACTTAGGAGGCTCTAAAGTAAATAGTCTTTCTATTATCTCCGCTAATTCACCAGGGATAGTCCCGCACTGTTTCTGTATTACCTCAGCAGTTTGTTTCATCTGATGCTCATACTGTTTTTGTACTAGCTTCTTCTCTGCTTCAGGTAAGTCACCAATCTCAGCCCATTCTTTATGGTCATACTGACTATTACCATCCATTTCTCCAAGAAGTTTATCTAACTCCGGATTAGAAGAACCTCCATCACCGTCACAAGTATCATTAAGCATATCATAGTATACTTTAGTACCCGCTTTTTCTGGTAAAAATATACCAGGGAAAGAGTCTCTCTTTAAGCCACCTTCTGGTAACATGTCCTCAGCAATATATTGGTTGATTTCTATATCTGCCGCAATATTAAAAAGCTTTTTGTTAGGGTATCTATCTGATAATATAATATGTCCAAAAGCTATATGTAATAGCTCATGTTTTAGTAGACCCTGTTGATGTTTTTCACTAAGGTCCATAAAGAAGTCTGGGTTAATAACTAACCTCATACCTATGTTGTGTTTTCCTACACCTGCGGTAGCACAGCTCTTAGTGAATTGCTTTTGCAATCCAATAAGAAAGATACCGTAGAAAGGCTCTGAAAATATCAATGTCTTTGATATTCTAGAGAGTTGATCCTGATTGTTTCTCATGTTTAATTTTTAAATTATTAGTTGCCCATGTCCCGGGCTTCGTCTGCGCGATCCTCTGCTATAGAGTCTTTCATACGTTCATCGTAGTCATAATCCTTTTCAGGATCATCAAAGAAGTCATAACATGTATCACATATAAAACCTACTTCAGGTTCTGCGTGTTCGTAGCACTCACTGCAAAGTCCGCTTCTTATTTCTGAGTTACAACAAAAACTGCCTCCCTCATCTTCATTGTCTGTGTATTCTGCCCCACAGCATGGGCTTACTAGATTCGCCATAATCAAGCTCTTGGGCCTGTGTCCGGGGATAGTCCTCCAGTACGTGTTTTGCCATCATAAGGATCTGCAAGATACCCGGCAGCAGCCCATAGTTCTGCAAATCTTATTAGTTGTTCTTCTGTGTATTCTAGTTTTCCTCCTGGGTCAAACACTGTGTCCCACTCGTTCATTTCGTCTGAGTGTAGGAATTTTTTTGCTTCTCCTGCCATAATTTTAATTATTTTTTGTTTGTTATTTTAGATCCTCAGATGTTAATTCATACTTATCTACTAACCTTTTATAAATAACTTTAAGTTTATTCTTAGATATAGTAGGACTACTAAATATTGCTGTAGTTTCAGGACCATCTTTAATTTGTGCCTTTTCCATAGATCTTTTTAAATTTTTACAGATCTCTATTGCTTTATTCTTTCCCATGTTATTCGATTCTAGACCAATTTGCTACTCCCCCTCCCAATCTATCTTCAGGTCTCTGATCTTCTATTGGTTCCTCATCTCCTAATAATTGTTTTATATAGGTATTTGCTTCTTCAATTTTAGTCAATCTATCTTGAAAGCTTTCTATAGTCTTTTCTAAGGTTTTTGATACACCTAAACTAGAATCTCCAGGCTCTCCTTTTAAACCTTGTTCACCTTGTGGTCCTGCATCTCCTTCTCTACCTGGCATACCATCTTCGCCTGGAAGACCTTGTGGTCCTTGTTGACCAGTCTGTCCTTCAGGTCCTTCCTTGCCATCAACGCCATCTGTGCCTCCTTCACCATCTGCACCATGTAGTCCATGCTCACCATTTTTACCGTCTTTACCATCTTTACCATTTTCACCTTTTAAAGAAGTGTTTTTTACATTAGATACAATATTATTCTCTATTTGAGATGCTATATACATACCTGCTACAACCCCTACTACTAGGCTGACTATTATTACTACTATTTCCATAATTTTTTAATTTTTAGTTTAAGTTCTTTCGTTAATTGTAAATGTGCTCATATCTGCTTCAAAGGGAAGCATACCTAATAAACCGTCTCGATTCTTTTCTATATGTACAGCTAATAATCCTACTGGATCATGACTACAGTATAATTCTGTAATACCATATAAATCATAAGGACGTTGCAACATCATAACAACATGTGCATCCTGACCAATACTATCACCACCAAACAAATCTGTTAGTAATGGTTGATACTGAGCTTTAGCACGGTGTTCTTGTTCTATGTTACGATTTAGTTGTGATAAGAGTATATTAATAACTCCCATTTTAGCTTGCATCCACATACATCCTTTAGATAATCTATCTAATTTCTGTAACTCATTGTCTGCACGGCCTGCTACTAACCTACTATGATCAAATATATTTATAATCATTCGATCCGGTAAAGCTGTAGTCATCTCAACATTAGTATCCTTAATATAATCTATAGTTCTTGGTATATTATTAAACAAGATAGGATATTTCTTATATACTGAGACTTTCTCTTTATATAATGTATACTCTTCTTCTGATAATTTACTTTCTACAGATAGTAAATCTAACACCTGTTTCTTAACATCTTTAGATCCAGCTCTTAAAATTTGTTGGTGTCCAGGCATTTCAAATGACCAGTATAATACTATAATCTTTTTATCTGGATTGTTATCCAATAGATCAAATATTAACTGATTACTAAATGCTGATTTACCTACTCCAGGCCTACCTGCTATTACATACATCTTACCAGGTTGTAATCCTCCTAATAAGTTTTTATTAAGACGATTCCATTTAGTAGGGAGAACTTTTCTCTGCCCCAACATTCCTGTTCTAACTTCATTTATAGATGTATCTACTGATTTTTTTATGCTTGAAAATCCTCTTTCTTTAAAGAGTTCTCGTAATTCTTGGTCTTTGTCCTTTTTCTCCATTTTCTGTTTGATTTTGTTCGTTTAAGTCTTCGTATTTTTCCCATGTATGGTTATTAATCCACACTTCTAAGTTTTGTAAGTATCCTAGATTATTTCTATCTACAGTAAGCTGTTTATCTAAACATTTAATAATATGCCTATGCTTATGAGCTTTAGTGCCTACTATTGATTGGTATTTAGATTTAGCTTTTGCGTTAGATTTAGAATCTGGATCTATAGCATGTAAAACACGAACACCCCTACCAGGAGAATTCACTTTAAAAGGATATGTACCACACAACTCAGCAAACATTGCATCAAAATCAGATACAAAAAGATCGATGAACTCTTGTCTAATCACATGATTTCCAAGAGAATCACCGATCTTTATATAACCTTTGTGTTGCAATTCTGTTAAATTTGGTTTCAAGTTAAGGGTTGATAAGTAATTAAATCCTTTTCTATAAACAATGTATAAATATGTATAGTCATCTGCTGACATACCCGTTTCCTTAAGTATCTCAAAATCTAGTTCTATTTTCATATTATAAAGATATTTTTTATATTGTAATACATTGTAACTGCAAATATACACAATTTTTTTATTATAACCATTTTACACCCTTTAAATCGTACACTGCATTTTTAAGCCATTTCTCTTCTTGAGAATCTTTAATGTATAGTACATATATTTTACCTGTTTTACCTTCTTCCCATCTAATTAGCCTACCTACACGTTGTATCATAGATAATGACTTAGATGTTAGTCCACAAATTATACCTAAATTAGCATTAGGTATATCAAATCCTTGATTCAAAGCTTTAGTTGAGCATAATACATTGACTTCACCCTCTTTAAACCTTCTTAGAGCCTCTTTACGCTTCTTACCGCTGATCTTGCTATGATATACTTCAGCTAGAGGTGTAACGCTCTCAGCCAGTTTATCTGTAAATACATTTAGACCACCAAAGGTTATAATTTTCTTATCTAGGTTAGAGTATACTATTTCTTTAAACTTAGCTATCTTGTTATGTGCTGTGTCTACAATAGTCTTACGTTCTCGTATAGTTTTATAAAACCCAGCAGCATGTGCTTTTAGTTCATAACTAACATTTGGACTCTTTAAAGCTGTCCTAGCAAAGTCAAACGCATTAGGTTCTAAAGCC
>Ga0209830_10004136_pt1 | contig 10753 bp, 6 predicted proteins | sample ArcticOcean_MG_C_12_FD_187439 | JGI IMG/M metagenome (GOLD analysis project Ga0209830, IMG submission 187439) | Marine microbial communities from western Arctic Ocean - ArcticOcean_MG_CB8_130 (SPAdes) (version 2) | ecosystem: Environmental > Aquatic > Marine > Oceanic | place: Arctic Ocean...
GCTTCGTTGAATAAATCACCATCTTCAAAATCGTCATCAAACTCAACGTCAACGTTTGCGTATTTATTAGAAAGACCGTGCCGTCCATCGGGTGATTTAAACATAAAATCATCGGCTTCGTCCTCTGATATCGCTCGGTCTCTCTCCTTCTTCTTCTCGTACTCGTTCATTATTTTCATTAGTATATCAATAGACAAAACCAGACTTTACCAGCAGAGGGCAGATTATATCCCCTACTGTTATTGTTTTATGACGCGGTTATTGTGCTTGTGATTGATTTGATGTTTATTTATTCCGCGTCATTTATTATTCTACTGATGTGATTAAAAAAGCGCTTCTGATGTACTATCTAACTATCCTACCCATCACACGTACTACTGTTCAGTACTGATGTGATACATAAACGCTAATTATATAAATATAATAATAATAATAATAATAATAATAGCGATGATGATGATGACAAAAAAGAGAACGATAGTGAACGTAATCAAAACACCTAAATCGCAGACGTGTATTAAATATTTATTAAAACTCGAAGAAGCTTTGTTTAGGAACAGCGCTAAAAACTATGTAATCATGACCGACGGGATCCCGAAACCGACTATTGTATTAGGTTGCAGTGGGAAAGTGCATGAAATGGTTCACGATGACATTAATTGTTCATTGAAAGGGGTTGAGATCATTAAAAGGTTCACTGGTGGTGGGACAGTCGTCTGTGATTTGAACACACAATTCGTGAGCTTCGTTATGAACGCTAAAGAGGTTTATAGAGATGACTTTCTGAGGAGAAAAAATTTAAATGATGATGGTGATAATGAAATGATATCGTTAGCCGAAGATGGGTTGTTTCCGAGACCGATTATGCGATGGACTGGCGATTTCTACGAACGCGTATTCAACGAAAAGATATTTTCTTCTTCTTCTTCTTCTTCGACGGCGACGGCGAAGAAGAAGAAGATGAATACAAACAACAACTATTTTTCGTTGAGAGAGAACGATTACGTGTTTGGAGATAAGAAATTTGGTGGGAACGCGCAGTCTATATCGAAAAATAGGTTTATTCATCACACGTCGTTTTTGTACGACTACGACGAAGAAATGATGAAGTTGTTGAAATCTCCAAAGAAGCAACCAGAGTATAGAGAAAATCGCGACCATCTCGCGTTCGTGCAAACGTTGAAATCGAAATACGACGAGAATGATATCATTAGTAGTGGACGAAGAGAGCTCTTTTTCGATGCAGTGTATAATACTCTCAACGAAAGTGGGTTTGTGTTAAGATCGATGCCTTTCGATGAAGCCGAGTCAATTTTATTCGATTATAACGAAACGAAACAATCGACAGTTAAGATTTGGTGTTCGAAATTAAACAATTGGGAACTAGCTTGAGAAAGTCCATCTAGTTCGACAGCGTCGATTCTGGTTCTTTTACAGAGCCGGACCTCGTCCTGCATAGCATTTAGATTAGAAGTAGTAATAGTAATAGTAATAGTAGTTAAAATAATAAAAATAATGATGATAGTAGTACATGGCAGCAGCAAAATATACAATGAATGTGTCAATATTATACTTCTCCGAGAACGATTAAGAATAAAACGATCAAAATCACGCTCAAGGCAAAAATTGTACACATTTGCGCTCTCACTCCGGCTTTCTTAAACACGTGAATCATCATTTGATTTGCGGCTTGCATGCGCGCTTTCACTCCTTCGGTCTCTTCCTCTAAATCCTCTAACATCTTCCCTTGTTGTTCTAACTCCTCTCCAATAGTTCTCCCGACGTTCCCGATCGTTCTAATATGATGTGATAAGTCCTCTAGTTCTTCGTTTTGCCGCGCGTATAATTGATCTTGTTGCATGCGTTCGTCTACGATGTAATCATCTATTGCCGTTCTATTGTTTTCCATGACGTTTTTAACTTTATGAACAGCTCCATCGCGTGATGATTGTGATTGTGATTGTTGCTGTTGTTGTTCTACTCTATTATTATTATTATTATTATTATTATTACCGATCATCATATCTCGCAACGTCCTTCGACACTCCTCGGTCCATTTTCTCCTTTGCTCTAATTCTTTCGTTGGAACTTTAAAGCGTTCGAAGTTCATTTCGGCTTGATTAGTCGCTCTATCGAGCTCGTCTAATTGCCACATGAGAGATAATCTTTCGCTCTCGATTTCTTCTCTCTCCTCTCGTTCCTCGTGTGTCATTTCATTCGTATCGTCGTTCGTATTCGTATTATTATTTCCAATCATCCTCGTCTTCATCGAAAGAGCTTTCCTTTCCTGTTCGACTGATGAGAGTTTATTCCGTTTTTTATGCAAAGAATGAACGGACATTTCGATTTCTTCGCGAACGAGATAGAACGGGTCGTTGATTACGGTCATTGCTGTTGTTATTAGTATTATTATTATTATTATTATATACTGTATCGTCTTCTCCCTTTAACTGACCACGCGCATGTGCGTGTGTTTATGTTTTGAAGTATTTGATTTGATCTGTCAGCAGTAGAGATCTTTTTAGATGCTACAGTGTATACGTACAGTTTACAGTTATCCAAGCAATGATGAATGAGTGTGAAGAGCATTAGCGATCTAGGTCTCGTCATTACTAATTTATTACATACTATGCATACATCATCTACAATTTCTTCTTAGTCTTAGTCTTAGTCGTCGTTCGTGCGAAGACTTCGCCGCCGTCCGGTATTCGAAGCAACGAGACGAATAACATGAACGGAACGAGAAAGTACGGGAAATAGATCAGAAACAACTGCCAATTAAAGTCCTTATTTCCTCCTTCTCTGTTGAATACGATCGCTGTTAGTATCGGCACCATTGTCGTCATCACGTGCGACGAATAGCACAGACCGATCACTTTCACGTTCCTATCGTCTTTCCTTAAGAACTTCCTCAACAGCAGTACGAGCGTTGGCAGTTGTAAAAAGCACTCGCAAAAGATGAACGACTTCAACCAAGGCGCTGGATCGAGCATTAAGAAATCTCGGTTTTGCTCGACGTGGAACTCTAAAATCTCTCGAGCAAAAGTCGGTATGAGCGCCTTATCTTTGACTAAAGCCTGAGCGTCGATCAAAGCCGTCGCCGGTACGTGCAAGAAGAAGTACGAGGCGAAGAATTTCCTTAAACCGTCCGAGATCGTACGCGCATTTTCATCATCATCATCGGAAGAGGAATAAGGGGAAGGATTAGTATCATCGTCATCGTTTTCATTTTGCGGTGTTGCCATTCTTCTTCTTCTTCTTCTGACTCTCTCTGACGTCTGACTCGCGTCGTCTCTTTGAAGAACTGAAGAAGATCACTAGAACGTTTTGAAAAACTTTTCCCTATACTATTTTAATCATTATTACTCTTTGGTTGTATCGATAAATACTAATAATACTAATAATACTAATAATACTAATAATAGGAACAGTATGCGCACTAATAATACTGATAGGAATACTACTAAAGATGATCCAATCGCCTGCGCAATTACGGACGAACGAAAACAAAGCAGAGGTTTTGATGACGATGGAAACAATCACCACGGCGCTGCGAACTCGAACGTCAAGAGTAAACATCCGAACGAAGAATATGATGGAGATGATGATGGAAACAATACTACTGATAAGAAAAGGAATAAGAAAAGGAGAGGAGTTCTCTCGGGGCGAGAGAACGGCAGTGGATTGAACTATATGGAAATCTTAGAACGACAACATATGCTACTGCACGTAACGAATACTAATCGACGAGAACAAGAAATAGTACAACAACAACTACCGATGAGCAAGTTTGAGTATCAGAAGTTAGAGTTATCGAATCTAATATCTCGCTCGTTACATAAAGCGCAAGAGATTAGAGAGAGAGACGTTCCAAAGGCGCCGGAATGTTTCAAATGTTCGAAAGAGGCTCCAGTCGGTTTACGGTACAGAGTGCCGGAACATGAAGGGCAATATTATTGCAAGTTATGTTATAACGTACTGGCGCAAGTGAAAAGGGAAGACGTGTGCTCTTCGTGCGATGTTAAGAAATCATCCACGGCTTGGTTTCGATCGAAGATAAATGTCGGATCAGTTTTGTGCCAAAAGTGCTATAAAGAGGAGATGAACAAAAGACCGATTTCGTGCTCGGGGTGCGGGAAAGATAAAACCACAAACGCGTGGGTGAAATCAAAGATCGATAGAACGAAATATTTGTGTCAGCATTGTTATCGCAAAGAAATCGCACAGAAGCAAATGAAATGCGAAGATTGTGGCCTCGAAAAAGCGGCGAAGAGTTTGAAAAAGTCAAAACTTCGCAGCAAGACGACTTTGTGCCAAAATTGTTTCGAGCGAGAGAAAGAAGTTATCAACAACCGCCCTCGTTCTATAGTCTGACTCTTTAGCGTCGTTTAAATAATAGGCTTGCGAAAATCCAGATCAAATCAAGAGAACTTCTTGCGTAATAAATGTTACGTCAAGGGGCTTGAAGAAGGGGAAATGTGGAAATGTATTGCTAACGCGATGTTTGGTGATGATTGATGATGCGTGGTGACACGACCATCTATCATCATCGTAAATAAATATAACAAGTAGAAAAAAAAAAGAAAACGAAAGTAAAAGTGAGAGCGAAAGTGAAAATTTGTTCTTTGTGCGGACAGCCCTTGGTACCACTATTGCAACAAAAAAACAGCTCGCGCTCGCGTGGGTGCAAAAATTGGCCCTGTCTTTGTATCATTAAATATACACACTAAAACTATGCTCAATAGATTGGGACGCTAAGTTTAATCCAACACATTGTTACGACATTTGTGACTGGGAGAACCTGGTAAACTTCGAGTTTTGGAGTACCAGGAGTACCCGATTTTGACCGTCCAGCTTGCGCCGTGAACAGATGATGATATAAGTCCAAGGGAATAGATGACTAAATAGTAGTCATTTTCCTATAGCAAAAAATGCTCTATTTCTAAATCACTAGTAACTAGTAAGTAAATACTCGAATTAATTCGCCTTCGTCGGAATCAAAATTTGACATGATAATCTTAAACCTAGACCCTGTTAATTCTAAAGGCATTCTAGCAACGCATACTTTTGTTTTTTTCCATGAATCATCAGTTGCGTTGCCGCCGAAAAAACACAAGTGATTACACGTTATCTCTCTTCCAACATCTGCGTTCAAAGAAATTTTTGATGCATCTTTTTTTGCAATCGGAATCTGAGTCTGCCAAAGGAAAGGATTATCAGTGCCAAGTTCATCTATTATATTACATTGGAACGCTTGGAAGCAACATCCGCTTGGTGGCTCTCTTTGTTCTGCTGACATCATCATCGGTTTTGCGCAAAGCAACGCATTTGCTTTCGAAACATTGAACCCGCAAATGTTTTCAAGACTGCGTCTCGACCCGCAAAACTCTTCAAAATTGGCCAGGCAAACGTGGAAATGCGTGTCCGCATCATCATCTTTCTTATTATTACTTTTGTGATTCGGCCGCAAATAAAAAACGTCATCGTGTAGCGGTATAACGCTTTCGCTATCATCAAACGAAATCCTCGTAGCAAACGCGAGAGAATCGTCTGTTATTTTTGTCTCTATTCGCAACAACGTCGGTGTTGATTTTGAATCACAATTCATGTTCGCTTTCAAAATATACGGAGTTTTCAAAGGCGCTATAACTTGCCGCCAATGTCGCCTGAACGGTTCATTCTCTTTTGGAATTGTGCTTAGTACTTCAATGTCTTCCGAACTGCACAAATTCACATCCCACATCATGCAAACAGCGTTTACTTTAAAATCGCCATCGTCGTTTTCCATCATCATCATCTTTTGCACGTTTTCAAATGCGCGAGTTTGAACACCTAACCAATCATTCGTTTTTGTAAAATCAATCGAGAAAACTTGAACTGGTTTTTTCAGCAACATCTTCACTTTTCCTCTTTTAATTAAATGAGTTAAATGAACTTGACAATCTAATCTTGAAAATCCATCGCAGTCTATACACTCGCCGAACATCTTCGAGCGCTCTTCGTTCACTAAATCTTCCAACACAGTTTCGTCGCATTGTATAATTTGCAAAAAAATCTCTGCCGCTCTTGGTATGACGCAAAAGTCATCATCTTTCATTAACATTTTACTTTCATAGATATCGCGTAAGACCAACAACCATCCCTCGCCTATCAGCGCAGAATCGAGGAGTTCGGATACCAAAACATCCACCGAGCGTTCCTCGATTTCGTCAACGTCTTCGCTTCTCTTTGCGAATATCGTAATCGTATTATTATCTTCATCTGTATCGTCTTTTCTTTGTTTCTTGACGATATTATCTCGTATTATCCTTTTTGAGAGCTTTTGCATCGGTAGAAACATTTCGCATGCGAATACTTTGAACTCGAACGCGTTCATTTTTTTTTCTAAACTTCTCAGAGCGATTAGGCTCAATAAACCTGTGCCAGAACCTACGTCGAAGACGACTACGACAGCATCTTTTCTACTAATCTGTTCCTTCTCATTTACTCTCTTAACAGTTCGTTCGATTTCGAAATCGATCGCTCTCTCGTACGACTCGTTCCTTTTCGCGTCGTTTAACATATCGAGCCATGTCGTTCTTAGTGCTAAAGTATTCGCAATCTTGTTCGTCTGCCTTTGTTGATCAAAATCGTTTAAATCATCGCAGTCATCGTCTATGATTGAGTGCCAATTACCGTTTTTATCGAGGCATAATTGCATTTACATAGTATGGAGCATGTAAGTATAACTCTAACGAACTCCTGAGCCTGACATGCCTGATGCTGATGCTGATGCTTTCAATACCAAAAAAAAAAAATGACGCCTTTTACGTAACGTTTGAGATTTACACCAGCAATAAATATTATAATAAGAAAATACACAATTACAAGAGGCTATATCAGACGTACTGTACAATAATTTATGTTGCTATCTTCGTTGTTAGTCGCACGTCCGTCGTTGAAAATCGTACACTCGATTTTGATTTCATTTAATCGACCTTTTTCGCCGCAAACGCACGCGAACGCACTACTCTCGATTTTCTCTTAAGCGCAAACGCTCGTCTTCGCGTAATTTCAAAACCGTAAACGAGCAATATTTGTACGAAAACTAAAAGAAAGAGAAATATTCGCAAAAATATTCCCCTGTCATCCCAGACGTTTGTAAATATTCCAGTATATAACATTGCGTGGTTGCCTTTACATGCGACCGAACGTTGTTCGATCGTCGTATATACGGTCGTTCCTATCCAACTTTCGAGAAGTCGAGGGAGTACGAAAGTGTTTGCGATGATAAATAATACTTCTCGTTCGAACCGAACTGACATTATGAACGACGCTGACCGAAAGAAAATTAAGAATACGATAGTAGGCATTTGTGAATCCCGAAACGTTGCGCTTATGCCACAGAATAATTTTATTCCCATAACGATCGATTCTCTATGTCTACAATAGAATCGAGGAAAAGCAAACATGAAGAGCGGGTAGAAAAAGATGGCAGAAAATGCGATCATTTTTGAAATAGCCATAAGATCTTCTCCAACAATATGTGATGTCGATGTTTGTTCCAAGCGCGAAAACATGGTTTCGTTGTTGATTTCGCACGACGTATAGAGAGAGTTAACAAACCAATCGAACGTATATCCTGAACGAACATAATGTTTCGAAAAATTTATCATAGTCGCAACGAGCACCATGTTGGCTCCAATCAAATCGGACTTCATTCGGAAAATAGAATTCTCGAGAACATAAATCTCCTCCTTGCGAGGATTTGAGAAACCAAAATAAGCTTTCGCTTGAAGAGATTTTCTAATCTCCGAAATTCTTTTGCATATCAGCCAAATTGATGTGTTGTTATCATCGTCGATGCGCTCGAATCTTTCAACCTCTTCTTGAATTAAATTGAATAATCTTTCGCCGGCATCATTAGCTTGATCGTTAATTGAACCGCCGTCTTCGTGCCACTCTTTCTTCAGCCACGTAACTTTATGTTTCATTGAAAACAAACGTCGAGATCTTACTTCGACCAGAAAGGAAATCATAACATTTAGAAATATCGACGCGATCGATAACACCTTGTTACAGCCGACTTTATCAATAGTTTCTACGATTGAAGAATAATATGGTGTTTTCGTTGGATTATTTCTTCCATCAAAGATTTCAAGCATTCGAGCGACGGGACAGAAGTAATTTACGAACACACAAATCACGTGTCTTTCAATGCGACAACCATACACGCAAGAAGAACATCGCATTAGCATAACGCGCACAACAGAAATAAACATCGTTTCTTTTTCCGCACGGTTACTCCACATTAGCGGAGAAAGTAAACGAACAGTTACAGTAATACTTTCTCTCTGCCGCACATAAGATTTCGGACAAAAAATCAAAAGCATAATAGCGGCTGGAAAAGTTAGAGCGCCAACAATTCTTGAAACAAACTTTGATAAAGTCGTCGCCTCAAAGACATTGAAGACAGCGCGCACTACAGCAGCAAAACTTCCAAATGTTCTAACCATGCGACCAAATATGACGCAAACAATAAGAATAAATCCTATACAATCTGTTCTCCTGCGAACAAATGAATTTTCAAGTAAAAAAGCTTTTTCGATCAATGGGTCGTCAAACGCTAAAATAGCTTTATATTTAAAACGGCATAGCTTGTTCAAAATAATTCTGACATTGCATGCGAACCGGGAGGCATACGACAAATGGTCACGTTCATTTTTGACTAATTTTTGACTCAAAAATGCATCTGCGCCCGAAGAGAGGGAAATGTCAAACGTCCTGTCTGTACTGTCCGCTCCGGTGAATGTTTCAAAAACTGCACAATCTCTTTCAATAGCCAGTCCAAATAATCCCCTGAAACACTTTTGGTGAAGGATGAACTTTTTCGAAATGTCGAGTAATCTAATTGTTTTTTTCTTTTGGTGTTCTTCTTCTGCGTTGCTTGTGAGCGAATTATCCATTTCAAAAGCGCTTTCGAAAATTATATCTAAAGTGCGCGAATAAACTTCTTGAATTCGATCTTCGAGTAGCTCCAAGACATCTAACGTTGATAAATTATTTGTCTCTCCTCCATTTTGTTGTTGTTGTTGTTGTTGTTGTCGTTGTATTGCATTCTTTAAATCTCTGAAAGCGAGACAAATTGCGTTGGCCGCAATGACGAGTGGATCGTCTAACACTTTCGCGACCGTGCTTGAAACCTTCGAACTCTGCGCTAAAATTGCGCAATCTCGTGGAGAAAACCCTGAAACGTTTTTCAACGTATACCAGTGATCGATTGAGCTAACTATGGATAAAAAATCGAGAACCATTTCTGTGTTCCCGTTCATCGCTGCTATGTGCAAAGCCGTATCTCGAGTTTCTTTTACGTTACCAATCGTTGAAACGCAGCCAAATAAACTACACTCGCCGCCCATAGCGATAACCAAACGAACGATATCAACAGAGTCGGATAAAGCAGCCGTGTATACATATGTTTTGTATACCGCATCACCATCCACTTTTTGCAAAAAGAGTGGATTTTCAAAAAGTCGAAGTTGTTGCTTTAGTAATTTCCTCGAAATCTCGCAAAAGCCGTTGCGTAAACTCCATAAAGTGATATCTTGTCTAAGCTTTTGAAAATTAGGCACGTTCACGTCGTCATCTTCTGCAATTACAGTCCCGAGATATCTTTTCAACGTATGGCAAAACTCTTGCGACAAATCGTTTACTTCGGTCATCGCTTGTTGGATTTCTTCGGAGAGTTCTATTAATGGCGTCAAGACGACTAGTAAAGTCTGCGGTTTTTGTTCCATTTTACTGGGCCAATATAAGTTTATGCACATCAAACCTTCGGCGTAGTCTTGAGGTATTGATACGTACACGTAACTCGAACTCGCTGGGCCAAGTCTCGCGATCACGCTCTTATGCTCAGCCTTGCCGTTTATTTTCACGCAACATTCTACGCCATTGCTCACGTCTGAAATGATCACGGCGTTCTCTTTGTGCGCGAGTTGGTGATGGTCCCCTACATTATTAATTCGTTTCGTTCGCTGATTCGGGTTCGTACACATCGAGTGTTTTCTTGTTGTTGGCCTCATCAATACCGATTTCATCGATTGCGATAATAATATCGATTTATCATCATCATCATCATCATCGTCATCAGTGGACATGCGTTGACTCGTCTCTAAATCATCTCTCCTATGAAAATACATCATCGTCCTTCTCTTAATCTCTTAATCTCTCTGTATTGCTCTTAAAGATAAAGGGGATAAGAAACGTCTTCTTCGAATGGTCATAAATGCGCGGCGTGTGCTTTTTTTATATCCGCACCACTCGCGCTATTTTAACTGCTCTGTCGATCGATAGAACGATCATGAATAGCGCGCGTTTCTTGAACGTGATCGATTGCCGTGCTAAAATAGACTGACGAGCAATACGAGTTTTAGAGTACTTTTTGTTAAACAATAAATGTGAGGTGCATGGATTGAGGAGGACGGATTCTATTCATGATGTGTGAGATTTTTAATAAGCAGGAAAATATTTTCAAAAAAGCTCTTCTGATGATGCTGTCTAAATAGTACTACATGTGCTGGCAAGATTTTAATACTCGTATAATAATAATAATAGTAATATAATAATAATATTTTTATTAAGAACAACAACGACGACGACGACGACGACTATAGAGAAAGAAAGAGAGAGAGGGTATGTGATAACGGCGTGTTTAGTGTAATCACGAGTATAATAAATAAAAACGACGACGATGAACAGTAGGAGAGAGTCGATG
>Ga0209830_10004140_pt1 | contig 10748 bp, 18 predicted proteins | sample ArcticOcean_MG_C_12_FD_187439 | JGI IMG/M metagenome (GOLD analysis project Ga0209830, IMG submission 187439) | Marine microbial communities from western Arctic Ocean - ArcticOcean_MG_CB8_130 (SPAdes) (version 2) | ecosystem: Environmental > Aquatic > Marine > Oceanic | place: Arctic Ocean...
TAGTTTCAAAAGTGAACTACGCTGAATTTGTCAAGTCATATGCGAAGAAGAATGGCGCAGATTCGTATATTGCCATATCAGTCAAGGATTATGAGAATCTGGCGCTGAACTTTGCTGAACTGAGGCGCTATATAGAACAACAGAAGCAGATTATTGTCTATTATGAAGAGGCGGTAGCACCAAAGAAGGAAGTGAAAAATGGGAAAGTTCAATAATAAGATAGAAGCGGAATTTACACCACCAAAGGCATGGGTATTGTCACGGTCGTTATCATATCAAAATGATGAGACTGATGTCCAAGCTCTAGAATCTGTCGGGGTTAAATGTCCTGCTAACAAGATTACTTGTAAAAAGGGATTTAAAACTGATCTTGCATCTACTCCTAAAATTCTTTGGAATCTCATTGCACCTTGGGATGTTGCAAGGGCAGCAATTATTCATGACCTCCTCTATCTAAGGATTCGTCAATATCGTTCTAAAGAGGGTAGTCTTGATTCACATCCCCATGCTAATAAAATTGCGAATAATGTTAAGTTTGCAAAGAAAGCCGCAGACAATGTGTTTTTGATGGCAATGCAGGATGCTTCTCCTAGTGTACCATCTTGGAAGATTTATGCAGCATACTATGCAGTTGTAGCTTTTGGTCGTTGGTCAATCATTCCACGAGAGGGTGATGATGACAACATGTAATAATTGTGGTCATGAATCTCATTGTGGTGTTCCATTGATGAAAGATTTTAGGGGACACAAAGGAACTGGTGGAATTGAAGGTCAGACAGAAGTTTGCAAACAATGTAATTGCAAAAAATGTAAACGCCCAGATTGGGGCTAGGAAAATTAAATGACTGCACAATACAATCTTGGTGTTACAGGTGCTAAAAAATGTAATAGTTGTCATCATGAGTGTCATTGCGACAACTTAGTTTGTTCTGAACCAGTAGGAGTTGGTATGACTGATAAAAATATGCCTTGTGGTTGTGGTGTGTGTGAATGCACATATCATGAACCGTATCCGATTTGATTTGATATGTGGTTCTTTTTAATTAGTAGTATTGCCTCTGCCGTTATTGGTAGTGCCGCAGATTCTTGGTTCTCAGATACCAAGATGGGAAAATGGTTCTACCGTAAGGTTGATGATGTTGCATCATGGGCATCTAGGAAATTGGGATTGAAGGTTCTTGCTGATGAAGCGAATTGGAAAACAAAATACCCAAATGTCAGCTTAAAAATTGACAAACTAGAAGCCAGAATAAAACAACTAGAGGAGAAGTAAATGGTTGATTGGATTAAAAATCGGGTAATGGAACGTACCTCATGGGACGGTGGCGCACTTATCGCTGTTGGTCTTGTGGTGTTGTTTCTTGGACCCTTCGCAAAGTATGCTGCTATGGCAGCAATTGCATGGGGTGTTCTAACCATGTTGAAGTCCGAAGACTAATATTATGCCAGAGTTGGAGACAGAGGTTAAACTCCTTAAAAAAGAGTTGCAGGACCAAGCAAAAATACATGATCGTTTGGATGTTGCGATTGAAAAATTAACTGATGTCTCCAACTCTATTCATCGTATGCTTGCCGTACATGAAGAGAAGATTGCTCGACAAGAAGAAGCAACAGTAGCAGCAGACGCCAAACTAGAGATTCGCCGTGCAGAACTGACTGTCAAGATAGATGAACTCCATTCTCGTATTACCACAAATACCAAGGAGATCATGACTGCTGCAGCTAGTCAGCACACACAGCAGAACAAAGAGATACAAAAGATCAAGGACGAACTTGCTGCAAGGGTAGGCGTCCTAGAGAAGTGGCGTCATGTCCTCATAGGATGTTCTATCGTCGCAGGATTTATTTTACATAAGATGGTGAATATGTCTTGACTTTTTACCACAGAGGTGTTACTATCTGTGAATGTCATATATCGATACTAAATATCTAAACATTATCAGCCCCTATCTTCAGCAGTTCAAGAAGAGGGGCGATAATCTATGGAACTTCCGTTGTCCCTATTGTGGGGACTCCCAAAAATCACGAACCAAAGCACGGGGATTTGTCTTCCGCAAGAAGAATGACCTATTCTTCAAGTGTCACAACTGTGGCGTTGGTGCGTCTTTGGGTAATCTAGTCAAGACAATAGACTCAAAAACCTACAAAGACTATATAATGGAACGATACAAAAAAGGGGTCGAAACTCACAGTAGTCCCCAGCCGGAGTTTCATTTCAATGCACCAGTGTTTCGCAAAAAGGGTATCCTTGAGGGTCTTAAATCTATTAAGAGCCTACCTGATGACCACCCAGCGAGACAGATTGTTGAAAGACGAAAACTCCCTCTGGAATCTCTCTCCGATTTGTATCTATGCGAGTCATTTTATAAATTCACGAATTCGATAATTAAAGGTAAATTTCCTTCCTTGGGTGGTGATCATCCAAGGTTGATTATTCCGTTCCGTGGTGAAGATGGTGAAGTGTTCACTTATCAAGGTAGAGCCTTTGGTGATGAACAACCTAAGTATATCACCATCAAGATTGATGCTGATCGTGACAAGATTTTTGGTCTGGACAAAGTGAACAAGAGTAAACCTATTCTTGTTGTCGAAGGACCGTTAGACAGTCTGTTTTTGGATAACTGCATCGCAGTCGCCGGAGCAGACTTTAGTAATATGGAAGGTGACCTCACAGTCATCTATGACAACGAACCTAGAAATAAGGAGATCAACAAACAGATAGAGAAGACGATTGATCAGGGGAAGAGCGTATGCCTGTGGCCTGATACTATGGAGTATAAGGATATCAACGATATGGTTATCGGTGGATATACTAAGGAAGAAATACAAGAAATCATAACAAATAATACTTTCTCAGGTGTTGCGGCAAAGTTGAGGTTCGCAGAATGGAGAAGGGTATAGGAGCAAGAAATGGAAGTCGCAACCGCTGAAGTTGTATACCTCGAAACCACAGAAGACTACGTTGGAATTAAAATAGACAGAACAAAAGATCAATCTCTATCAGAACAAGCTAAAAAATTACTTACAGATTACTACCAGACAAAAGAAGAAGTTTCACCACAACAGGCATATGCACGAGCAGCGGTTGCGTATTCCTATGGTGACATGAAACTTGCTCAAAGAATTTACAACTATGTAAGTGATGGTTGGTTTATGTATGCGTCACCTGTGTTATCTAATGCACCCATGCCGGAGCAGAAAACACGGGCACTTCCTATTTCTTGTTTTCTCACATATGTACCAGATTCACTAGAAGGTCTTATTGACCATTCTGCTGAGTTGCGTTGGTTGTCAGTCAAGGGCGGCGGTGTTGGTGGTCATTGGAGTAATGTTCGTGCAGTGTCAGATAAGGCACCCGGACCTATGCCATTCATTCATACAGTGGACGCTGATATGACCGCATATCGTCAGGGGAAGACCCGTAAGGGGTCATACGCTGCATACATGGACATCTCCCACCCTGATATAATTGAGTTCCTAAACATGCGTATTCCTACCGGAGACGTGAACCGTAAGAACCTCAATCTGCATCATGCGGTGAATATCACTGATGCATTTATGCGGTCTGTTGAACGGGATGAGATGTGGGATTTGGTTGATCCAAACGAACAGGACGCTCGTGATAGTATGAGGGCTAGAAAATTATGGGAAACAGTGTTAGAGACACGTTATCGCACAGGAGAACCATACCTTAACTTCATTGACACAGCCAACCGTGCATTACCACAGACCATGAAAGACAAGGGATTGAAGATCAACGGGTCTAATCTGTGTAATGAGATTCATCTTCCTACTAATGAAGACCGTACTGCTGTGTGTTGCTTGTCATCTGTCAATCTGGAGAAGTTTGATGAATGGAAAGATACTACAATGGTTTGTGATCTTATTCGATTCCTAGACAACGTACTTCAGTTCTTTATTGACAATGCTGGTGATGAGATTAGTCGTGCTCGTTTCTCTGCTACACAAGAACGTAGTCTTGGTTTGGGTGCAATGGGTTGGCATTCTTATTTGCACAAGAATCGTATTCCTTTTGAGTCTGATACTGCTGTGGTTAAGAACATTCAAATCTTTGAACATATAAAATCAGATGCAGTTGCAGAGACATTACAACTAGCAACAGAACGAGGTGAGTGTCCAGACATGGAAGGCACAGGTCGCCGCAATTCCCATCTATTGGCCATTGCACCTAATGCTAACAGTTCTATTATCTGTGGTACATCACCATCTATTGAACCTAGTAAGGCAAATGCATACACGCATAGAACTCGTGCTGGTTCTCATCTGGTCAAGGACAAGTATCTTGAAGAGGAATTGGTGAAGGTAAATAAGAATGATGCGACAACTTGGAGTTCGATTATCACCAATGGTGGTTCTGTTCAGCATCTAAGTTTTCTGTCACCAGAGGTGAAGAGTATATTTAAGACTGCGATTGAGATTAACCAGAATGCAATCGTATCTCAGGGTGCAGACCGTCAACAGTTTCTATGTCAGGGTCAGTCACTAAACGTATTCTTTCCAGCAGGTGCATCGAAAGCAGACCTACATAAAGTACACTACAATGCTTGGAAGTTGGGTTGTAAGGGATTGTATTATCTCCGTACAGAAACCTCATCCAAAGCAGAGAACGTGTCAACTAAGGTGGTGCGTGAAGCATTGAAAGATTACGAAACACAAGCAATAACACAAGAGGAGTGTGTCGCATGTCAGGGGTAACAATAACAGAATCAGCAAAGGAATATCTAAAATCAGTGAGTGACGGCGATTATGTGTCTCTTGGAGTCAAGGGCGGGGGTTGTTCTGGATTCCAATATGTGTGGGATTTTAAGAAGAATTGGCCTGATGTCAATTGGTCTGATCCAATTGAAGATATTCTGGTGTTAGACCCGTCAGCAGAACTGTATGTTTTTGGGAGTGAGATAGATTATGTAAAAGAGTTGGGGGGTTCGTTCCTCAAAATTAGTAATCCTACTAGTACTAGCAGCTGTGGCTGTGGTGAAAGTTTTTCGGTGTAGATATGAATATAAGAGTAGTAACGAAGTCAGATTGTCCGTTTTGTACAATGGCTAAGAGTTGGTTGAAGGAACACGCATTTGAATATGGAGAGGATTTGATTGACAATGAAGAAGACCGCCTAGCATTCTATCAGACAATCAATGGTGCTACCGAAGTGGTGGGCGAGATGAATACTCGTAGAGTTAATTCTGTTCCCCAAATCTTCATTGATGACAAACTTATTGGTGGGTATGATGACTTGATGAAGATGAGTGACGATCTGTTGAAGAAACGCAGCGGTGGTGGACTATTGCAGTTCAGCGAAACTTATAAACCATTTCACTACCCTTGGGCAGTAGAGATTACCACACGCCATGAGAAGGCACACTGGATTGAGGACGAACTTGATTTGTCAGAGGACGTATCGGATTGGAAGTCTGGTAAGGTCACTCAGGTTGAGAAAGATTACGTCACCAATATTCTACGCTTGTTCACACAGTCCGATGTGGCTGTGGGTCAGAACTATTATGATCAGTTCATTCCTAAGTTCAAGAACAACGAAGTGCGTAACATGCTTGGTTCCTTTGCTGCTCGTGAGGGTATTCACCAACGTGCGTATGCATTGTTGAACGAGACGCTTGGATTACCCGACAGTGAGTATCATGCATTTCTTGAATATAAAGAGATGGTCAATAAGATTGAGTTTATGCAGGAGTCAGACAATGCTACCATGAAGGGACTAGGGCTTGCACTCGCAAAGTCTGTGTTCAATGAAGGTGTTGCACTGTTCGCATCATTTGTTATGCTCCTTAACTTTCAACGGTTCGGTAAGATGAAGGGTATGGGTAAGGTTGTTGAGTGGTCTATTCGTGATGAGTCCATGCATGTTGAAGGGAACGCAAAGGTATTTCGTCAGTTCTGTGTTGAACATCCCAAGGTAGTTGATGATGATTTTAAAACAGATATTTATTCTATGGCCAGACTTGCTGTAAAATTGGAAGATAAATTCGTTGACCTTGCTTACAAGATGGGTGAAGTTGAAGGTCTAGATGCATCTGAAGTAAAGACATATATAAGGTATATAACAGACAGACGTTTGTTGCAGTTGGGTTTAAAAACCAATTTCAAGGTAAAGGAAAATCCTCTGCCTTGGTTAGAGTGGGTACTGAATGGTGCAGACCACACTAACTTCTTTGAGAACCGTGTTACAGAGTATGAGGTGGCAGGATTATCAGGTAACTGGGATGACGCATATGAGGCAGTTGCGTGAAATTAATAGTATGTGAAGAATGTGAAGCTGAGTTTCGTATTAAACATGGGATGGATGAACACCATTATCAAATAACTCATTGTCCTTTCTGTGGTACATCAGTTGATGACCCAGAATTTGTCGATGAAATGGATTGGGGTGAAGATGACTGTTAGAGTATTTGATGATATTATAAGTCAAGAACAGCACAAGGCAGTTTATGATTGGTCGCAAACAGTTTCTTGGTATCAAACTGAGCGATTAGATCGTAAAGAGGAAAATGAATATAAACCATATGAACAGGGTAAAACACAATACAGACATTTTTATAAAATCTCTGGTGATGAACCCTTTCCACTAAAAAAGATTTCAAATAGATTTACATATTCTATGTATCGTCATCCTATTGCGTGGAGCGATGATTCTACGAAAGAACGCAATCCAATCATTTATGATTTATGGACAAAGATAAACAATCATGTATTTGACGGCGCAGGCACCATCGATGGTTTAGGTGAGGGTATAGCTGGTCTTCATGGTAGAAAAGAAAACTTTGATAATAAGAATAATTTTTGGGATAAAAATACTGACATTCCACAAGAACTGGTTGGCCAACCCGACATCTGGACTTGTATGTTGAATGCTAGACCAGTAGAAATGTTTAAACGTATATTAGAAATTAATGGTGGTATTCATAGAGACAGCGGAGATAAAATACCCGAAGGTTATAATTATTACACAGTTCTTTTTAATTCAAGTTTGGATTGGCGTCCAAGTTGGGGTGGAGAAATTGTATTTTATGGTGATGAATATACTGGGGATAAACATTGGAAACGTGACTATAATCTGGGTTATCCAGATACTATTATTGGTCACAAACCAAACCGTATAGTTGTATATCCACATACAAAACTACATATGACTAATGGAGCAACGGATACGGCCCCAGAAATGGCCCAGAAGATTGCATTTAGAGTAAGACTAAAAAAATGAAGACCAGTAGTGCAAAGGCAAAAGGTCGCAGATTCCAACAGTGGGTTCGTGATCAACTAATTGAACAACTTGACGTACATCCAGAGGATGTGGAGTCTCGCAGTATGGGTGCTGGGGGTGAAGACCTTATCATGGCTCGTGCTGCTAGAGAGAAGTTTCCATATTCTATTGAGTGTAAGAACCAAGAAGCACTAAATGTGTGGAAATCATACGAACAAGCAGAGTCAAACTCTGGTGATTATGAACCAATAGTGTTCATTAAACGCAACAATCAAAAACCTCTAGTAGTGGTTGATGCAGAATATTTCGTTAAACTGCACGAAAAATAGTCCTAAACATACCGAATCACCTAAATATCGATAGGAGAAATGTCTATGGAGATATTTGGTGTTATTGCTGAGTTAGGATTTACCATCACTGCTGTACTTGGTGGTGGTGCGTTTATAATTATTCTCCTAAAATATATACTAGCATCAGTGGTGGATTCCGCTGCGACATTGAATATGTTGATTACGGCATTAGATAACCGTGTCAAAACTATTAATAATGAAATTGTGAGACTAGATTCTTTGGTATGCCATGTATTAGGTGTGAAGCCAGATGTCAGAAGGATGTCTGCGGCTGATGGCAAGGAGGATGCCAGAAAGGATTAGTGTTGTGGAAGAAATTATTAAAGCAGTTCAAGAACAGGGTATAACTGTAGTCATGGCTGTTGGTATGGGTTACTTTATATTCTTTATCTGGAAGTACGTTACTCAACAAATTTTACCAGCATTAGAAAAAGCAACCATGACCACCATTGCCCTTATTGATAGAATACGGATGTTGGACAACGACATGATACGAATGGACCAGAAGATTAACACAATACTGGAACTTCGTGATATTGAAAAGGAGAAGAAGGATGATTAGATTACTAATAGTTCTTTCTGTTACTTTATATTGTGGAGTATTTCTTGCCAGTGTTTTTGCTGCTGATCTTACTCATACATGGAAGTCTCCTGCTTTTAGTGGTCAAGGTTATAGCGCACATGTCCTCACTATTGAGAACCAAGAGTTTTCTAGGAACAAGGCGCTTAAAGAAAAAAAAGAAGCAGCAGAGAGGCAAGCAATACGAGATGCTGCAAACACAAACCTTTCTAAATTCATGAAGAATGTTGAGTCAAGAATTTACGCCCAGTTATCTAAACAATTAGTAGACAGTATGTTTGGAGAAAATGCTGGCACTTCTGGTACAGTTACTTTTGAGGGAACAACAATAAGTTACACTAAAAGTACTGATACCGTAGAATTAACGATTGTGAGCCCAGATGGTACTTCGACTGTTATCACTGTTCCTATTGGCGACTTTACTTTCTAGTTGTGTTTCTATCGAGGAGATAGAACCGCCGAAGAATGTATCTGCACCGCTAGTTGATGAACTAAGAAATATGCCGCCACCTAAACGTAAGGTGCCTGTGGCAGTGTATAAATTTAATGACGTTACTGGTCAGAGAAAGTCTGGTAATAATCTTGCTTTGCTTAGTAGTGCGGTTACACAGGGCGGTGACATATGGTTACTGCAAGCATTAAAGAAGGCTGGAAATGGTGAGTGGTTTCAAGTTATTGAGAGAATGGAATTAGACAACCTTCTTAAAGAACGACAGATTATACGAAACACAAGAAAGTCTCACGAAGGAGATAAAGCAGAAAAGATTAGGCCTCTACTATTTGCAGGAGTATTACTGACAGGGGGTATAGTTGGGTATGATACTAATACAAGTACAGGTGGGTTAGGTGTAAGATATTTGGGTATTGGTATATCTGATGAGTATCGTAAGGACATGGTAACAGTCGCATTGAGACTGATATCTGTACAAACGGGTGAAGTTTTACTAGCAGTCAGTTCTCAGAAAACTATTCTGAGTACGAAGTTGTCTGCTACTGTGTTCAAGTTTTTGGATTTGGGAACTAAATTGTTAGAGACAGAGGCAGGGATAACAGACAATGAATCTACTACCTACGCTGTGAGAAAAGCTATAGAACAAGCGGTTATAGAAATCATTAAGGAAGGTGAGAAGAAGGAACTTTGGAAGTTTAAAAAGGAGAAAACCAAATGAGAACGAGCATACTTACTATTCTCGCTTACTTTGTTATGTGCAGTGTGAGTTATGCGAGTGACGTTTACATTACGCAGTCTGGTGCAAGCCTGACTGCAAACATCAATCAAGATGGCCAAACCAATAAGTTCGGTGATGCGACAACTGATGTTACCCTAACGGGTGACAACCAGACGTTAGACATTGATCAAGTTGGTAGTACTAACACCATTGCTGCATCTGTCGTTGGTGCAACACAAGAGTTAACAATCAATCAAACAGGTAGTAACAATACGTCTACCGTATCGGTTGGTTCTAACTCTGCATCTGCTGACAACAGTATTATTCAGACAATCACAGGTAGTTCTAATACAACTACAGTGAATGTGGGTAGTTCTGCTGCGACTGATGATGCTGATATTGATATCGTTGCAACAGGTGACAGCAATACTATTACAGTAAATGAAAACAGTACAGCGACAATGTTGCTCACAGACAAGAAGGTGACGAGCATCACAGCTATTGGTGGAAGTAATACTATTACATCTACACATACTGGTGCTGCTGACCAAGATACAACTCTTCATCATACGGGTTCATCAAGTACATTCTCAATTACACAGGGTGGTGCATATGACGGAACTGTGGACGTGACAACAGTGGGGTCAGGGCATAGTGTTACGATTACTATGGACGATTAGTATCATTCTCTTTAGTACCAGTGCTTATGGTGCTATTGGAAATGTAGTGCAACATAAAGGGAATGCTTTAGTAGAGAGGTCTGGTGAAAAGACTGATCTAAAGAAGGGTTCTGGTATTGAGTTCAAGGACAACGTGCGAACTGGCAAAGGTGATGTTGGTATCAAGTTTATTGATGATACCAACGTCGCAGTCAGTGCTCACAGTTCCTTAGTGATTGATGAGTTCATCTATGACCCCAATTCTAAAACAGGGTCAAAGTTGGTTATGAATATTGCACTGGGTACAGTACGATATGCCAGTGGTAATATTGCGAAACTGAGTAATCAGAACGTGGACATTCGGACACCGACAGCGAGGATTGGTGTGTTGGGAACTGCGTTCAGTATGACGGTGGATGAGGTTGGAAAGTCTTTGATTATTCTACTACCCAACAAAGACGGGACAGTAGGTAAGATATCAGTAGAGAGTGGTGCTGGATTTGTTTTGATGACTAAGGCATTTCAGTCTACATATGTTAGTACGGGTGAGGGTAAACCATCCAAGCCAGTGATATTGGACTTGACATTGGACCAGATTAGCAATCTATTGATCATCAAGCCGCCGAAAGAGAAAATCATAGAGTTGTTGAAAGATTCTAAATCTAGTAAGAATTTACTTGATATTGATTTCTTAGAGTTTAAGGATTTAGATAAGAACGAATTAGAAGAAGACCCGTTTGAGTTTAACGAGTT
>Ga0209830_10004146_pt1 | contig 10729 bp, 12 predicted proteins | sample ArcticOcean_MG_C_12_FD_187439 | JGI IMG/M metagenome (GOLD analysis project Ga0209830, IMG submission 187439) | Marine microbial communities from western Arctic Ocean - ArcticOcean_MG_CB8_130 (SPAdes) (version 2) | ecosystem: Environmental > Aquatic > Marine > Oceanic | place: Arctic Ocean...
GACGAAGACGAGAAACGCTGGGCGTTTTCGTTTTCGTCGAATAATCGAAGAAATCGTCGCGCCAACGATTTCGCGGCGAAAAGCAACAACAACGATACCGGCATCGTTCAGTCCTTAGAGCTCAAGAAGAAAGCCTTAGTAGTAGAAGTCGCGTGCGCTCGCTCCTGGAAATAATACTACAACTACTACTAACACGCTCTCTCTACTCTTTTCATTAATGCTGCTAAAACAATCTACTACACGTAACGAGCAGCAGCGCTCGCTTCTTCATCACGTCGTCATCATCTCCACGTCGTTCATCTCTCCGACGCCGCCAATACCAAAACCACCAAACTCACTCTCATCTACAGTCTTCTTCTCTTTGTTCTTCTCTTTCGAGACCAATTCGTCTCGTTCTTTCTTCATCTTTTGAAAAATGTTCCTCGAGAGCGTTTCCCGCAAAGTTACGAACAGCAGCGCTTGCTTCTTCATCACGTCGTCGTCACGTCATCATCTCCACGTCGTTCATCTCTCCGACGCTTTTGGTACCAAACTCACTCTCGTCTACATTCTTCTTCTTTTTCGAGACCAATTCGTCTCGTTCTTTCTTCATCTTTTGAATGTTTTTCGAGAGCGTTTTCCGTAAAGTTCCACTTGTTTTTTTCTCCTCTTTCCTCCTCTTCTCTTTCATCGATATCATCGCCAGTTTGAGTTCTTTTTTCCTCCTCATATCTCTCGCTCTTTTCTCTTTCTTGGACATTATTGTTGATACCTCCGTTTCGTTATCCGTCGTCATCATCGTCGTCTCTCCGTTCTCGTCTTTCTCTTTAAAATCCACATTTATGCCGGCAAAGCGTAAAGCTTTCAGTTTCTTTTCCCTTCGTTTCGCCCGTTTCACTTTGGCGGAATCTTTCTTCTTCCCGAAGTTCTTCGCGCCCATGTTTGATTTGATGCGCGCGTGTTGTGGTTTTGTTTGATGAAGAGAGAGAGTATGTATATACGTGTGCACTCAATGTGCGCGAGAAAAGAATGTATGACGAACACTTTCTCCCACGAAACAGTTATACAAAAAAACGCACATTTTTGTTTCCGCACGAAAAAGATTTCACATGTGATTTAAAATACTCTCTGTACCACTCCTTTACTAATTTTAAACGCGCAAGAAGAGCAGAATAATGAGACGAAAGAATCCACATCCGAAAAGAGCGGTGAACGCGAGGACGGTTTTGAAGGTTTTGAAGGGTGCGGGAGATAAAGAAGAAGAAGTGGAAGAAGAACCTTTGGTGTTGTGTTTGAGGATTCCTGACGAGGATGATGATCTCGAGGCGAATCATCATCAGATACAAAAAGAAGACGAATACGAAGAAGAAGAAGAAGAGATAACTGTTAGGAAAGGAGCGAAGAGGAAGAGAGGGCACGAGTGCGATGTTTGCGAGAAGGTGTTTAGAGTACCAGCTGAATTGGCCACACACATGCGTACGCACACGAAAGAGAAACCGTATGAATGTGATGTGTGCGAGAAGCGTTTTACTCAATCTACTCATTTGAAAACCCACATGCGTACGCACACGAACGAGAAACCGTATGAATGTGATGTGTGCGAGAAGCGCTTTCGTCAATCTGGTCATTTGCAAATCCACATGCGTATTCACACGAACGAAAAACCGTACGAGTGCGATGTGCGCGAGAAGCGTTTTAGTCGATCTCAGAATTTGAAAAAGGACCTGCGTACTCACACGAACGAGAGGCCGTACGAGTGCCACGTTTGCGAGAAGAGGTATCGTCAAGCTAACGGTTTAAAATACCACATGCGTACTCAACATTAGCTCTCTTTCATAGTCCTCTGTAAACATATACACGTATATCGCGTACTCGACGAATCAACGCTTTCGCGAGCAACAGGGAGGAGGAGGAGCAAAAGAAACTACCTTTTTTTCAGCAGTTTTCGTAATAAAAGTAGAGGAAAAACGCAAGTCTCTTTCCTCCTCAAAATCAGATACGCTTCGCTTTCTCGTGAAGACAACACCAACAGGTACGAGTAAACGCGCTCTTTAACTCTCTCGAACGCCTCTCGACGTCGAGTTCGAGAGAAGCTTCTCGTTTGCGTTCGTTTTTCTCTCTTTAACTCTCTTTAGTGCAACGATAAAGGAGGATGAAGATGGATTTGATTAATGTGTGGATAAAGAGGAGATTTTCCCCGATCCGAAATCGGATTATATCCGACAAAAGAGAAGACAAAACGGAGGAGAATAAACGCACGAACGCTCCGAGAGAGAGAGAAAAAAGAACAGATGATGATTTTTTTTTTGTTGAACAGTTGGTTTTTGACGACGCGTTCTCGTTTCGTCTCGTTTTGATGTCGTGGCTTTTGTCCGCGTAATCATTTTATCTGATGGATGATGTTGTTGGTGTATCATCAACATTTTCATCATCATCGTCATCGTATTCATCATCATCACTGACGAAACAATGTTTCCCGCATTCCTCTCTTCTCTGTCCTCTCCTGTACTTCATCACCAGATATACTAATGATGGCCTCTGCGACCACCATGAAATCATTCGTCTCCAAGACGTCCTCTTCCTCCGCGTTGAGAAACAAGAAGTCTTCTTCTTCTAAGCGAGTCTTTAGTGTGCGGGCGAAAGCGGGTCAATCGGAAATGGGCACGCCGTTTTCCACCTGGGTGCTCCAACAAGAGATGAAGGATAACATCGACAACGAACACGCCATCGTGTTGCAATCCATCTCGGTCGCGTGTAAGCAAATCGCCTCTCTCGTGCAAAGAGCCGGGTTGGCCGGCATGACTGGTCTCGCCGGAGAGCAAAACGTGCAAGGCGAAGACCAAAAGAAGTTGGACGTTATCTCCAACGACGTCTTTTGCGACACGTTGAGATTGTCCGGGAGAACTGGCGTCATCGCTTCGGAGGAAGAAGACGTGCCGGTTGCGGTTGAAGAAACGTACGGCGGGAACTACGTGTGCGTTTTTGACCCGTTAGATGGGTCTTCGAACATTGATGCCGCCGTTTCCACGGGGTCCATCTGGGGTATCTACGCCGGCGACTCGCAGTGCGTTCCGGATTTCAGCTCCGAATCGCCGGCGGAAGTCGAAGCGAAGTGCGTCCAAAACGTCTGCCAACCGGGCGAGAACTTGGTTTCCGCTGGGTATTGCATGTACTCCTCGTCCACCATCTTGGTCATCTCCGTCGGGGATGGGGTCTTCGGTTTCACCTTGGACTCCGCCGTCGGTGAGTTCATCATGACGCACGAAAGAATCCAAATCCCGAAATCCGGGAAGATTTACTCCTTCAACGAAGGTAACTACGACATGTGGACCCCGGGATTAAAGCAATACATGGACTCGTTGAAGACGGGCGGTAAGGAAACCGGAACGAAGCCGTACTCTGCCAGATACATTGGCTCTTTGGTTGGCGACTTCCACCGAACGATGTTGTACGGCGGCATCTACGGCTACCCGGGGGATGCCAAGAACCCGACCGGTAAGTTGCGCTTGTTGTACGAGTGCGCGCCGATGAGTTTCTTGGCCGAGCAAGCCGGCGGGGCGGGATCCGACGGTACTGGGAGAGTGTTAAAGATCAACCCGGAGAAGGTGCACCAACGCGTGCCGTTCTTCACGGGTTCGGTCGAAGAAGTCGCGTACTTGGAATCGTTCATGAAGTAAGAAGAAAAATAAATTAAAGAATATACCGCACGACGTTTAGTAGAGAGAGAGAGAGAGAGAGTAAGAGTAAGAGTAAGAGTAAGAGTAAGAGGGAGAAGATGGTTTTTATTGGATAAGAAGAAGCAGCATTTAATTGTAATAATCATTATTTGAATTCAAGAATGAAGAAGAAGAAGACTTGTTCTTGTTTGTGTTTTAAAATCGTCGTCGTCTGAATCGTCTTCGTCTGAATCGTCGTCGTCCTTTTTTTCTTTCATTTACCCGCGTAATACTACTAACTCTTGTTTTAAATCAACAAATATTATATAGTAATTTGAAGAAACTGTTGTTATTACGCATTCGTTGCTCTCGTCGCTCGTTTAATCGCTCTTTTAATCGCCTCTCGATTCAAGCTCGTCACCACGTGAATCTCTTGCACTTGTCTTCCGCTTCTCGCTAATAAGTTGTACCCGTCCTCGACTTGGACGTTGGTGAGCCATAACTCGAGATCTTGAGAAACGACCCTTCTCTCCACGGCCGTTCTGCCCGGAATAACAGCCTCCACGCCATCTTCGGACAACAACTCCGCGCAAATTCTCGGCAATCCGGGTAAACTCGCTTCCATTTTCGTCCCTTCCTCGCCGTCGAAATCGCCGCTCGCGAAGGCCGAATCCGAATCGTCGAAGGACAACTCCGGCATCGTCACCGGCATAATCGTATCTAAAGTTTCCATCAAAGGATCGTCCAACATCTGCTTCGCGCTGAAATTAACTCTTTGACCACTATTCGCCACCTCTAACACTTTCACCTCTAACTCGTCGCCGACTCTGCACACGTCTCTCGGGTGCGCCACTTTGTTCCAAGACAACTCGGAGATGTGAATCAAACCTTCCAAACCAACCGGGGACAAGAGTTGTTCTTGTGAAGAAGAATTATCGTTGTTGATAACTTCCACAAACGCTCCAAAATCGCTCAAATTCGTCACCACCACTCTCTGTTGCGTCCCCACCGGTAACTTCTTCTCCGCGTTTTCTTGAATCAAACTCTTCTCCGAACACACGACTCGTTTCGGCGTCACTTCGACGAACTTCACGTCGATCAAGTTCCCAATCTGTTGCTTCATCACTTCCGCTTCCGTCAACTCCGCCTTTGTGGTTTTACAAAACTTCAACCTCGACGATCGCATCTGCGATTTCGGCAGGAACGCTCGGTACTTGTTCTTCATCACGCGCAAGATCAAACCGCCGCGGTTCATTGCCTCGACTTTACCGGTCACTTTTTTGCCCGATTCGAGCGCTTTCATCAGGTCTCGTTTCAGTGCGTTTTCTTTGTCACCGCTCTCGTTTTTACTCGTTTGATTACGTGCTTTTTCCGCTCCTTCATCTGTTGGTACTTCCGCCGCGCTCTTTGTCTCCTCCGTCTCCTCTGTCTCCTCGGAAAACGCATAAACGCTGCTTTTCGATGACGACGACGGTCTCGACGAGGAGGCGGATTTCGAGCTCCAGACTCGCCTTTTTACTTCAGAAACAGGCCACCTCTTCGCCGTATTGGTCGCAGAAACCTTTCCTTTTGCGCCTCGTCCGTGTTGTCCGAGACAGAGCGTGAAAGAGAGCGCGAGAGATGACGACATGATGATGATTCTTGTTCTTATTAATGCTGCTGTCTTGTGCGGTGGTTTTGCGGTCCACGACGACGTTTATCCAAAATCCTAATAAAAAAATTCATACTTTTTTTGTTGAAAAAAAGCAGAATCTACAGGCGCATAACTTCTGGTATACTTGATCAATTCGCGCGAAAAGTATCGGAGTTGTTGCGTTGTTTGTCAATCTGAGAGGAGATGCTTTTGATACCTCTTTTTACTGTGGTATTGAGTACTATAGACTTAATTAAGAATACTTAAGAGTAATAAAATACTCGACGTGAAAAAGAAACGTTTTTTCGTTTCTTTTCTTTTCCTTATTTTTTTTTGTTGGGAAACAACACGGACAAAAAATACGAGTTCTCGCTTTCATTAAGAAGCGCGGTGTTCTTCTTCTTCGTTTATCAGAGCACTGAAGGAGACGACGAGGACGAGGACGAGAGCGTTTTTGAGTTGTTGTTGTTGTTGTTGTTTTTACTTAAAGAAGATCGAGAGAAGAAAAAGCTCGTCATCGAGTAGTCGTCTTTTTTTTATCTTTAGTCGTCTCCGAGAGAAAAAAATACGAGTGTTTTTAGAAGATAAAGTTGAGAGGTCAAAAGAAGATGTCCGAGAACGAGAGCAGCAGAAGCAACAACAAAAACAACAACAAAAACATTACAAACAAAGAGGGAGACGAAAAAGAAAAGCTGAGAGAACTCGTTCGCGCGGTGAAACAAGCCAAGCGAGAACGGTTTTTCAAAGTCGTCGTTCCTTTTTGGTGGTTTCTTAAAGTGGTTCTTTTTTTCTCTGTCGTTTTCCTCCAAAACGAGGCAAAAAAAGTTGAAGCGTTGCAACAAAAGTACTCGCCGATTGAAGATCGAAACATCCGGGAGGCTTCTGGCCTCGTGAAATCGAAACTGAACTCCAAAAGCGCGGGGAAAGTGTTTTGGACGCACAACGATTCCGGGGACCGGGCGAGGGTGTTTGCCATTCGCGTCCCGGAAAAAGACGACGACGCGAAGTCGTCGAAGAAAACGCGCGTGGTCGCCGAGGTGACCATTTTGAACGCCGGGAACAGAGATTGGGAAGATTTGGCGTTGTGGCAAGATCATAAAACAAACCAACAAAAACTTTGTGCCGGAGATATCGGTTCTTATCGCGGGGAAGTCGTTATTTATTGCTTCCCGGAGCCGAAATTATCCATCTCGGAGACGTATTCAAACGTCTCCAAGCCGCCTTCGAAAGAGTACTTAAAAGTACCGTTCACGGAAAAGATTCGCCTGCGATACCCATCCAACGAAAAGCACGACGCGGAAACTTTACTGGTGGATCCACACACTTCGCAATTCCTCATCGTCACCAAAAAAAGCAACAACAAAGGCGCTTTATACGTCTCCGAACCGATCGACGCGTTATCGCAAAATTCGAAAGGATCAAACGAGTTAAAATTCGTGCGAACGATTAAACTCTACGGCACGAGTTCCGGCGCGACTGGTGGCGATATCTCTTGGTCCGGTAAAAAAATCGTTCTCAAATCCTACGGTCGATACGTGTACGAATACACTCGCTCGCAATTCTTCGATCCAAAGAGAGACCCGAACGTTCGCGGTTTAGGCGAGTATGATCCGAGCGAAGCGTTGGCGTTGGAGAACGACGCGCCGGACGAGAACGAAATCTGGACGTTAAACGAAGGCAGCGGGAGTTCCTTGAGACGGTATAGATTGCGTTAAAGAAAAGCGAGGAGGGTAAAGAAGAAAACTTTCTTTCTCTCTCGCGAAAAAAGAAAGATTGTAAGAGAGCGAGATGTAAAGAATAAAGAAAGAAAGAAATTCAAATCCAAAAGTTTGTTGTTCCCCAACAAAAAGTCCTCTATAATCTCCTTTCATCTTCTTTGTCTTCTTTGTCTTCGTCTTCTTCTTCTTGCTTCCAAAGTTTGCACGTCTTCGCTTCGACATACCCGTGTTGATCTCTCAAAATAAATGTGACATGTGAAAAAACATTTAACACCCTAAACAAAAATATCTCCTAAAAGCGTCTTTGCTGATGAAAATTCATCACTTTTTGCATACAAACGCACACATAAACTACTAAGAACAATGAACGCTGAAAACTACGTCAAAGCTTTCCAGGGCATCATGGGTGTTTACGGGCTCCAGTTTTTGTTGGTCCCGAAGAAAATCGTGCGTTTTTTTAAACGCTTTTACTCCACGTCGTCTTTTATTGTTGATTGTTTATTCCAAATCCGATCGATTATTCCCGTTCTTTTTTCTAAGGGGAATTGGGTAGACAAAGTAGACAAAACTGACATCACACATCTCTCTCTCTCTTAAATCTCATTTCGACGACGACGATGCATAAATACTAACACATATGAACCACACTTTTTACAGCACGAAGACCACTTCGACTCCCCGGCGTGAGTAGTATCGCATACTAAAGTTGTTTTCTCGTTCGAATTCGTTTCTTTTTGTTCGCGTTGGGTGTAAGCACTTGTTAGAGGGAAAATAGTAGTAACTTTCCTTTTCTCTCTCTTTCAGCACGCCAATGATTAAGTTCTGGGCGAGAGGTTCATCCTGCGCGTGGTTAGGCCTCGCGTACGCGGTGGGCGAAATGCCGACAGCGGCGGCGGCCAAGTTATGCGCGATCGTTTCCGCCGGGTGCGCGTTGCTCTATCCGTTCAACGCCAAGTTCAACTTGACCGGAGATACGGGGAACACGGTCAAGTACCCGATGCATTACGTTCCGGAAGTTTTGATGAGCGTTTTAACCATTTCCGGCATCGTCGTGAACATGAACTAAATACTTATTAAGAGGAAGAAGACTTTTTGTCCTCCTCTTCACATCGCCGTTTGTTGCCGGAGTACGACTTCTTGAACGTTTTAAATCGAAAACAAACGAACGCTTTTAAACGGAGGAGGACGCGACGAAAGTTTAATCTGTTGTACATACTAAAGAAGAATCTAAAGAATTCACGGGAGGAGAACAAGAAGAATAAATAAAACCATCACAGCGTTAGATGTAACTGATGTTGTGAATATAATGAACATACTAAAAGGACGTGGACGATACTCCCGCAGTACGTACATTCGTATTAATAGACCGCTTTCTCTCTTTCAAACGACACAACAAAAACACGCACGCCTAAACGACTCCTCGTAAACTCTGCGCATTCAACAAAATCGAATTCAAAGCGATGACACACCTCTCGTTTTCGCCTTTTTTCGCTCGCACCGTCACCGCAATCGCGTTATTTCGGACGATAACGCCGCACTTCGTGCTCCTCCGTAACGCGTTCGAAACTCTCGAGGATGGTTTGGATTCGATTTTGAAGAGAAGTTTACGCGCTTTAAGAACAACGAGAACGTATTCAGAAGAGGACGAAGACGACGAGGAGGAAGAACTACTTCTCATTAAACACTCCGCGGATTCTATCGCGGCGTTGAGAGCGATGGAATACCGACGAGGGAGGCGAGCGTTGGTGAAGGATAAATTCGCCAAGAAACTGGCAGGTACTATGTCGCAAACGAACGCGATGTTAACGTCGATGCTTTGGTTTCTCTCTCGTCTTAAACTCTGCGCGTACCGTCGTGTTTATCGTCGCGTTCTCGTTTTTATGCGCTTCGACGAGTTTAAGCTGACATTTTTTACTCACCAAATGCGTTCTCTTTTACTCTCGCGTTCTCACTTCGGCGACTGTCGTCTCGACACACATTTTGTAGGCAAAGCGGCGTACGCGAGAGCGAAACTAAAACTCCCGATCGGAGATAACGGACGGATTGCAATCCGGACCAAGTTCTTCGACGAGACGATTCGAATGGCGATGTACGAAAACCCGACGCACGTGAACTGGCAAATTGTTTTAATCGGAAGCGGGATGGACGCGAGATGTTATCGGATGGAAAATCCGCACGGGTTAATCAAGACGGTGTTTGAAATCGATCACGAGTCCGTTTTGAAGAGGAAACGGGAGCTTTTAAAAGAGTGGCCGCATTGTGGGCCGCGTGTGATTTTGGCCGAGGAGCGGGTGGAAGTGTTCGCGGATATCATGAAGGACGATTGGATGCGAAAGTTGAGAGAGAAAGGGTTCGACCACACGAGACCGACGGTGTGGATGTTGGAAGGTTTGTTGTACTACCTAACGCCGGAGTTTGCGTCTGCAGTCGTTCGAGAGTGCGCGGATGCTTCCGCGAGAGGGTCGTACATCGTGGCGTCGTGCGTGAATAATTCCTCCTTGTACAGAGCGATTTCAAACAGTTCGAGCGCGTATAACGATTTGGAGAATCAAATGACGCCGATGCGAGATCGGTTGACGTATAATAACGACGATATGAGTCCGTTGGCATCGTCGTCGTATTCGCCGCCGTATTATTTACACACCAGCGGTATTGATTACAGCAACGACCCGCATCATCGCAACGAGGACAAGAATTCAAAGAAGAAGAAGACAAAAGACAAAAAGAGTAAGAAGAATCAAACGACGGCGAGACAAACCTGGAAATCCGCCATAGACACGCCGGAACTTTATTTCCCAGCGCGAGGGTGGGAACGCGTCACCGCGTACCAACTCGGCGACGACGGGTGCGACTACGGCAGATGGACGGGCAAACGCCCGACGGCGAGACCGCCGACGTGGAAGACGGATTTAGAACCGAGATCGTTTTACGTCCGAGCGGTGAAAGGAGGATACACGCACCAAGAACTCGCGCCAAAAATACCGGAGAAGAGCTCGTACGTCGCGTTCCAGGATGACTCGTATTCGAGTAAAATCTTGCGCGCAGATTTCGAGGAGGACTTTTTGGATCACAACAACAACGACGACAACAACAACGACAACAACAAAAAAGAAGAATCGTTTTCGTTCTTGGACGAAGACGAGTCTGGATTCGTGTTAACGCCGTCCGCGATAACCATGCGAACGCCGCGAACGAGTTATACGAAAGCAGACATTGATAAAATATTAGCCCCGGACGATGAAATCGACGACGACGAAGCTCGAATCAAGTCCGTCGGTCAATCGGCGATGGCTGATTTCGAGGTCAAACTGAACGACGTGATTACAGAGTTCGATTGATTTGTGTAAGATTTAGTCGAATCAAGAAGAAGAGTTCGTCGTCGTAGATATGCACATGTATACTACATGCGCGTACTAGTTATAATAATAAGTAGTTCTTATTCTGGGGGGAAAAGGTAGTTGGAATAAAGTGGAGAAAATCTTCATTTTAGCGCGCGTTTGTCTTGGGATTTCCCCAGTTGGGGGAATCCCCTAAAAATGAACGAAAGAAGCGCGCTCGTAGTGTTGATGTCTCTCTCTCTCTTTAGTATTACAAGGTTGCAGCAGCTTTAGGACGTGTGCAATTATTCTGATTCTGATTCTACCACGTGCAATTCTCCATGTTCGTATCGCCAACCGGATGGTAAAGGGCAGTCGTTGTCGAGGAGGTATTGTACACATTCGGGGTGGTTTTTCTCGTGCGCC
>Ga0209830_10004147_pt1 | contig 10725 bp, 6 predicted proteins | sample ArcticOcean_MG_C_12_FD_187439 | JGI IMG/M metagenome (GOLD analysis project Ga0209830, IMG submission 187439) | Marine microbial communities from western Arctic Ocean - ArcticOcean_MG_CB8_130 (SPAdes) (version 2) | ecosystem: Environmental > Aquatic > Marine > Oceanic | place: Arctic Ocean...
GATATGCCCTTTTAGCGGGATTTGCTACTGGATTATTCTTGTAATCATGCCAAGTTTTGCCAGAATCAATACTCCATGCAAGACAGGTTCCAACTTCCGTTCCTGTGTAAATCGCAATAATTGCTTCCCTTTCTGAACCTGTAATTCGTTTTGACATTTCCCCAGATACCACAACGGCACTTCCTGAATAAACTTGTTTCCCAGATACGTTCCTAAGAGCTTCTTTAGGTAAGTTGGATCCTTGCGGTATTAGCGCCACACCTTCATCCTTCCAATGCAACAAATCGGAGCTAGTTGCATAGCCACCGTGTCTAACGTCTTTCCCCCATTGATAAATCATATGATATTTTCCCCCCTGATACACCAACCCGTTAATGTCGTTCATCCATCCTGTTTTAGGACTGAAATGATATTGACCTCGGAAGTTTTCAGTATAAGTAACAGTATCAATGTTTTGTTGTGCAAAAACAATTACACCTATGGTTAAGAAAAGAATCGTGAATATAGTTTTTTGTGTATTTTTCATTAAAAATTAGTTTGATTTTTACGTTTAATAAGTTTTTTACTTAACTGTTCAAGTGGAACACCTTTTGTCTCCGGCATCATATAAAACACAAATAATAATTGTAAAACCATCATAATAGCGAAAATTAAAAAAACAACACCAGCGCCTATAGTTGAAAACAAAACAGGAACTAATGAAGGAATTACTGCTGCTAAAACCCAATGCACAGAGCTACCAAATGCTTGTCCTGAGCTTCTTAAATGATTTGGGAATATTTCTGAAATAAATACCCAGATAACTGTGCCCTGACCAATTGCGTGAGCAGCTATAAACATAAATAAGAAACTAGGCATAACACTGCCTTCCCAATTTAGAAAAAAAGCCGCAGAAACTAAAGAAAGTGAAATAATATATCCAACAGAGCAGATATACATTAGCTGTTTACGCCCTAACCTATCTATTAAAAAGATTCCCAATAGTGTAAAAAACATATTAGTAACTCCAACTCCTATACTCCCTAATAAAGCAGCACTTTCCCCTAACCCTGCTTCTTCTAAAATTCTCGGTGCATAATATAAAAAAGCATTAATACCTGATAATTGATTGAAAAATGCAATTAAGAAAGCTAATACAAGTGGAAATCTATATTTTTTAAGAAAAATATTTTCATTAGGAACTGTATTATCCATTTCATCTTTTATTTCCAAAATAAGTTTTTCTGAATCTTGATCCTGATCTTCACTTAGTAAGTTTATAACTTCTTTAGCTTCGTCACTTCTTGATTTTGTTATTAACCATCTTGGGCTTTTAGGAACCATTAAAACGAGTAAAGTATAAATAATTGATGGCAGTGCTTCTATACCAACCATCCATCTCCATGCATTCTCACCGATATCATTCAGTAAATAATTAGAAAAAAATGCTATTAAAATCCCAAAAACAATATTAAATTGATAAAGCCCCACTAACTTACCTCTATCTTTTGCTGGAGCAATTTCTGAAATATATGCAGGTGCAGCTATTGTAGACACTCCAACACCAATGCCCCCTATAAATCTAAAAACTGCAAAAGTCCATGGACCATTAGCTAAACCAGAACCTATTGCGGATATAGTAAATAAAACACCAATCCATATTAAAGTTTGTTTTCTACCTAGCTTATTGGTCGGTATACTTCCAAAAACAGCACCTATTACTGTACCCCAAAGAGCCATACCTATAATAACAGATCCATGAAAAAGATCAGTGGTACCCCATAATAGTTGTAATTTCTTTTCTGCCCCAGAAATTACTACTGTATCAAATCCAAAGAGAAACCCTGCAAATGCAGCAGTTATCGACCATAATAATATTTTCTTATTCATATTCAGCAACTTTAATTAGTTTTTTGCTAATAAAATCTGAAAACCATACTGTTTAATCTTGCAAATTTCGTTTAACACTTAATCTTTTTTTATTCAACTGGTGTTAAATCATTTAATGATAACCTTTTTTTGTACAATATATTCCCATCTTCTTTGATTAATCGAAAATCAACATGTTTTTCATCTGTTGTGTTTTTAAAGGTAAATTCTCCAAATGCAAAAGTTCCATCTATTCCATATAATTGATTTGTCCATTCTGGTTTAGTTTTTGGTGGACCAATCCTTGCTCCAAGACTCGCCACCTCAAATTCATAAAATTCGAAGCCAGATTCTCTTTGAATAGTAAACCCCCTCGCTCCGTGCCTATCTCCAGAAATTAACAAAACACCAGAAATATTGCGGTCCTCAATCAATTTAAAAATATCCTCACGTCCTTTAGAATCACTTACACCCCATGAATCTTTACCATTTGAGACAAAATCACTCCACATACTGCCACAGGATAAAATCAAAAATGGACTCTTACAATCTACTATCTGCATCTTTAACCATTCCATCTGTTTTTTTCCTAAAAAGGAACTCTTTTCTTCAGAGCCAAAATACCTGTTATCAGTCATTACAACTTCACATAAACCAATTTTTGATTTAAAATAAATGCCTTCGTCATTTAACCCATATGATCGATTATTCCATGAGTTTTTAAAAATTTGCCTCACATTATCTCTATCTTGGTCTATGTGACCATTTGGGACACCCGATTCATCATTATTAAAGTAATCATGATCATCCCAACTTGCGTAAATAGGCACATTACAGGCGAAATCACTCCAAGCTGTCTGAAAGTCACGAAGCAAATAATCTGCACGATGCATTCCTAAATGGTTATCTCTATCTTGTACTGCAATGTCACCTAATAATAACATTGCAGATGGTTTTCTTTTTTTTATGGCACTAAATAATTGGGAGTTGCCTAGCCCCCATCTATGCAGACAAGATCCAAAAACAATTCTAGTAGTTTTTATCTCATCTTTATTTGGTAATGTTTTGAAGAAATAATTATCGTCGGATACTTCAATACTATCATTAATAATTACTTTATAAGAATAGGTGGTATCATCTGTCAAACCGTCAATTTTTAATAAACCCGACAAGTCATTCTCAATTTTCGTGTAACTAGTCTCTGACATGAATATTTTATTTTCAGAAGACAAGGATACTTGTATTTTAGACGGGATACTTGTTCTGAGCCAGATAGAAATTCCATGTTCTTTTATTTCGCCTAAAATTGGGCCTCCCAATAAATGTAGTTCAAGTTTACTGCAGAGTTCTAAATACTTTTCATTTAACAATAAATCACTGTATGAAGCTTCTTTAGATGCCGAAAGAATATTGAGTGCTGATTGATAAATCTCTGCTTTCTTAGGGGAGTTCGTTTTCCAGTATTTTAAAACATCCATATTGGAGGTGTTTTTGTTCATAGAGTGTTTACTTTCACCAAAATGCTGAGCGGTTAACAGGAAAGGAATTGCTATAAAAAACACTAATGAAAACTTTATTCTCATAATTACTTTAGTTTTATGAACTGTGTGATACTGAATAATATTAATTCTGATCTAATCTGTTTTTTATTTTAATTTTTAACTCTTTGACAAAATCTGGATGTTCATTCGCTATATTTCTTGTATCCTTCACTAAGGTCTTATGATCATAAAGATTTTGAAAGATGTTTAATTCAAAGAACCTTCATGATAAATTTTCAATATAACTTGAATTTATGGCTAAATTAAAAAAATGTCCCTGTTATAATTAAATAAACAAGGACACTTAATTTCAAAACTAAAACATTTTTGAAGGTGTTTTCAATAAATTCAGAGTTATAAAAGTTTAACCTAATTATGCATTTAATATCCTGGATTCTGTATTAATTCAGCTTCTAAATTAGCGTCAATGGCATCCTGAGGAATAGGCCATAGATTATGAAAGTCTTGAATACTGGGAGCAGATACTGGATTGTAAAGCCTTACCCGTTCTGCAAGTTTATTCATTCTTGCCAAAGTAAGTCTTCTCGGTTCTTCCGAAACTAATTCTCTTGCCCTTTCATCTAAAATATAATCTAACGTAATCAAGCTAGAAGCGATCGGAGTGGCCTGTGCTCTATTCCTAATTATGTTTATATCAGCGGTAGAATTTGTATTATCTCCATTTAAAAAATATGCTTCAGCCCTCAATAAGTAGGTTTCTGCAAGACGGATAGCATACATATCCGTATACATTCTTCCATCAGTATCGTATCCCTGAGGATACCCTTCTCGCGCAGCTGTTTTTTTTACAAAGACATTATGATTTCTGCTTAAATCTGATGCTTTCGGAACCATCATCTGACCAAACTCTGGAGATGCAGGATTATTATTCGTAAAACGTCTCTGCATATTGTATTTAGAATTTCTAATATCATTATTAAAATCCGATTCCCATATTGTATATTCTAAATATTCGGTAGGATGCACAAAACCAACCCCTCTACCTAAAGTGTCAATCGAGGCAGGAGGGACTACATAGGCTCTATTTCCTTCAGAATCCTTCACCCTTTCTAAACGTGGTCCCCAGCATCTGGTTAATCGATTCTTAGGCTCTCCGTTAAGCGTAGTGAAATCAAGCTGCCACACCCATATAGATTCAGTATTTCCAGAGCTTCCATTTTGATTATTTATACGAAATAAATCCCAAAACACGTCACCATCTATACTTGTAGAACTACCAAAACGACTTTGCATTAAAGCATATTGTGAATTATCTATAACCAATGATGCGGCTTGAATGGCACCCGTATAATCCTTCAAAGAAATTAACGTTTCTGCTAGAATATGATCCGCTGCAGCTTTAGAAAGTTGTCCATCACCGGGGTTCTCGCTCGGCAAATTAGCACTAGCGAATTCTAAATCTTCCTTCATAAAAGCAAGTATGTCATTTACTGGAGCTCTAGTAAAGTCGAATTTTGGGGTTTTAATTTCTGCAGTTAAAAGAGGAACATCTCCATATAAATAGACTAAAAACCGATATGCAAATGCTCTGAAAAATCTTGCGTTACCCTCTATTCTTAATTTATCTTCCTCCTTCAATTCAGAAACAGTTATATTAGCAACAATAGTATTGGCATTGGCAATCATCTTATAAAGTATTTTCCAATACGCACTCACTAGAGGATTAGTAGAATTAATCTTTGCATAATCTGTGAATTGATTTTGATTAGTTACAGCAAACGAAGCTATATCTGTACCGTTTGCATAAATTGTAGTAACAGCTTTATCTTCCTCAAAATTTTCAATTGCATAGTCATTTACAACTTCACTCGTGCGTAACCCTCTGCTTAATCTGTGCAGTTCTGCAATCGCTGCGTTATACCCGTCTGCATTAACAAAAGCGTTTGAGGGCGTTAAAAAACTTTCTGGTTTCTCAACTAATAGATCATCACTGCATGAAACTAATAGCAATGTGATTGATAATATGTTTATGAATAAGTAATTATATGTAAAATATTTTTTCATGTTTTCTATTTTTAAAATCCAAAATTAAGTCCAAAAGTATAACTAGATAAATTAGGGGAGCCTTTTACAGTAGTCGATGTTTCTGGATTGTACCCTGTCCAATCAGTAAAAGTATGTGCGTTTTTTATTGATGTAAAAATTTGTAAGCTCGTGAATCCAATTTTATTCAAAACTTTTTCATTAAAGTTGTAGGATAAACTTATATCTTGAATACGCACAAAGCTCCTGTCTTCTATAATGGGATGATCAAATGGAGCAACATAGTCTAGCCTTGGATATAAATTGGAAGGATTACTAGCTGTCCAATATGGAACGTTATGAACATTAAAGCGTTCTGTGAACGTAGTAAAACCTCTTGGATTCACACTACGGGTATCGTAATTATCACCTATATAAGCATTGTTTTCACCTCCTCCTTGTGTGGAACTTATCAACATATAAAACGAAAACCCTTTGTAACGAAGAGTATTACCTAAGCTAATAATGTAGTTTGGGGATGTTCTTCCTAAAATCTCTCTATCGGCTGGGGTAATAGCTCCATCGTCATTTTTGTCAACAATACGAAAATCTCCAGGTCCGAAACCGCTAAGAATATCGGTGTCATTTAATTGATAGATTCCATTAGTTTTAAAACCAAAAACAGCATCTATTGGTTGCCCAATGAACCATCCATTTGCAACATCGTCATCTTCAATTCCATCTGCATTTGCATCAACTCCGCCTAAAGAAATTATTTTATTTTTACTTGAAGAAAAGACAATATTGGTATCCCAACCAAAATTTGGATTATCATAATTACGGCTATTTATACTAAATTCAAATCCTTTGTTCTCAACTTCACCGATATTAGTCAGTACCTGATCGAATCCCGTAATTGAGGGAATACTTCTTAATTGTAATAAATCTTTTGTATTAGATAAGTAAGCATCAAAAGAACCTGAAATTTTATTGTCTAATACTTGAAAATCTAAACCAATGTTTTTTGACGCAGTGCTCTCCCAACTCAATTCACTATTCGCCAACGTTTCAATATTAAATGTTGAAACAGAACTTCCCCCATCGCCAAAAAGATATTGACTTGTATTGATTTTTGATAATGAACTAAATCTATTTATACCTTGGTTTCCGTTCTCTCCAAATGACAATCTTAATTTTAAATAATTTAACCATTTAGAATCCTCTAAAAAAGCTTCATTACTTGCGGTCCAAGCAAAAGCACCTGCTTGAAAAATAGCGTACTTATTGTTTTCTGCAAAAGCAGAAAAACCGTCTCTTCTTGCTGTATAAGTAAATGCATATTTTCTATCAAAAACATAATTTAATCTTCCCATTTGTGAAAGACTATTTTGTGCGTCTCGTTGAGAAAGACTTTCCTGAACTGCCCCTAGTGCTAGAGCATTAAAACCTAGCGCTTGTGAAACAAAATCGTTTGCTCTCGCTTGTGTTAAATCTCCTTCTCTAGATTCTCTACTGTACAACAAAGTAACATCAATTTTATGCTTTTCTCCGATAGTGTTTGTGTAATTTAAAATATTATCGAGGGTCCAGTCATAATTTCTTTCGTGTTCCTTTTGGGCAACACCATTTTGGGCCATTGAACTCGCTGTTAGCTTGTTGTTAATAAAGCTATTAGTCCTGTCATTTCTAATATTTCCACCATAGTTCATCGTCCACTTTAACCCTTTAACAAAAGGAATATCAATTTTGCTACTTACAACTCCCCTTAAACTGGTTCTCTTATTTTCTTCGTCAACTAAAGTATTTATAAAAGGATTAAGACCCAATTGATCACCAATCGGAAGACGTGCGAAGCCACTGGGACCATTCTCATCAAAAACATTACCATAAGGACTCTGGCTATAAGCATTATACATGCTAGCTGGTCTTCCAGATAGATTACGGTTTATAAAAGATGAATTAAAAGCTAATGACCACCAATCAGTTAATTTGGTATTCAGGTTAAGATTCAAGTTAAGACGTTTAAAATTATCATTTTTCACAATCCCTTCCTCATCAAAAATAGAACCTGAAATATAATAGGTTGTTCTATCTGTTCCGCCGGAAACATTAAGTTCATAATTAGAAATAATACCACTTCTAGTTATTAAATCTAACCAATTTGTTTGAGTACCGCTGGCTTTATTAGCCTCTTCTATAGCTGTAAGAGTAACGTTGGCTGTTGGATTGGCTGCATTAAAATCTACAATTTTCTGCTCATAACCAGCGCCATCCATAAGATCGATTAGTTTAGCTGCGCTTTGATAACCTATATAGCTGTTAAATTTAAATTTAGGCTTGCCAGAACGTCCTTTTTTTGTGGTAATCAATAATACCCCATTGGCAGCTCGTGCTCCATAGACTGCAGTAGAACTAGCATCTTTTAAAATATTAAATGACTCTATATCATTCGCATTAAAATCTGAAACACTTCCATTATAAATAACATCATCAACAACTACAAGTGGACTATTACTTGCTGACAGAGAGTTTGCTCCACGTATTAAAACATCAGGACTTGATCCAGCAGAATTGCCGGAAGTTATATTAAGACCTGCCACTCTACCTTGAATTGCTTGGAGAACATTGGAGTTTGGTAAATTTCTTGTTTTCTCAGGAGTTATACGAACTACTGACCCTGTAATATCTGCTTTTCGTTGAGAACCATAACCTACAATTATTATTTCATCTAAACCAACAGTATCCTCTTCTAGAGTTATCGATAAATCGGTCTGGTTATTCACATTAATTTCTTTAGACATAAAACCTAAATAAGAAATTACTAATATTGAATCATTACCACTAACTGCTATGGAAAAATTTCCATCAAAGTCAGATGAGGTGCCATTATCAGTTCCAACCTCAACAATAGTAGCTCCAGGAAGCGGATTACCATCTTTGTCAGTGATTGATCCTGAAATGGTTTTTTGAAGCTCATCCTGATCATTGTCAGTATTGATTTTGTTGTTTTTAACTGGAGTTGATTTTATTGCTTTTTTTAAAATAACAATATTTTCTGATAATTTAAAATCTAGATTATCCTCAAAGATTAAACTTATTACTTCTTCAATTTTAACTTTTTTTAGCGACAATGTCCGTTTTTGTTTGAAATCATAAATATCATTATCATAAAAAAACCTTAAAGCGGTTGTCGACTCAATTAAGTCTAAAATACTCGTAATTTCAGTGTTTTCTACATCAATTGAAATTTCAACTTGTGAATAAACTACTGAATTAGCAAAAGTTGAAAAAGTCATAATTATGGAAAGCAAAACTGATATTTTCAAAATACGTGCTCCTTTTGTTAAATTAAATTGCCAGTTATATGACAATAGACGTCTAAGTTTCATAAATTTGTTTTTTTTAAATTAGTAATCGTTTTAATGGTTGCTTTTATAATGGGTTATTGTTTCAGCAATAGCCCATTTTTGTTTGATCATTTGTTTATCATTCGATCAGTATTTTATTATTAATTATTTGGTACTCTAGTCCATATATTTGACTTAAATATGACAGTACATCATTTATAGATTCTTCTTTGTAAAGAATAGTAGCAGTAAAATATTTCTCTTTTAAATCCTTATTATTGTTTATAATTACAACATTGTAAATTCTTTCTAATTTTTGGATCATTCTTGGTAAACTTTCGTTTCTAAAAGCAACTCTTCCATCAATCCATGATGTGTATAATAAAGTGTTAACACGAGATCGCTCTATTTTCCCACTTGAAAAAACCACCTTAGCCTTTTCACCAGGTTTAATAATTAAAATATTATCATCAGATAGCTTACCTACGCCTAAACTCCCCTCAGCAAGAATAACTTCTGAAAAATCATCTTCAGGGTAATCTTTGAAATTAAATTTTGTTCCATAAACATGGGCTGAAGTATTATTAGATGATACTTTAAATTTACTTATATGGTTTTTAGTCACCTCAAAAAAAGCTTCGCCATCAATGAATACCTCTCTATCTAAACCTTCAATAAAATTGACAGGAAACCTTAGAGTTGTACCTGAATTTAAATAGACCTTAGTTCCATCGGAGAGTTCAATATTGAACACTTTTGCATATGGAACTCTAATTGTATTAAATGCAAGTTTATCTGAGATTGTATCATTTTTAAAATAAATTGTTTTGGCGTTTTGATCTACTGAAATATTGTTGGTAATTTTACTTTGGTTATCATTTAATTCCTCTAAATCAATTACATCACCGTTAGAGTTAGTCAAGGTGATCTTAGCTGGGTCTATTGGCTTTAATATCTCATTGTTAGCACTTGTTAGATGTAAATAGGTGCCTATTGAAAAAAAACAAATTGCAACGGACGCTAATGCTAAGTATTTGAATTTACTTTTTTTGTTCAAAGCTTTTTTATCAGAATTAATTTTTAAATTAATTTCATTTATTATTTTTTCTTTATCTGCTAAATTCAAAGCTATGTTTGTTAAATGGTTAATTGAAATGTATTCAACATATTCGGCATAATTCTTTTCATTTCCGATCCATAATAATAATATCTCTAATTCAGATAATGATGCTTGATTATCGAAAAACTTAAAAATAATTTTTTCTATGTTCTTACTTGTATTCATACCCTTATTACTGATTCCAAAACAAAAACCCTATTTTTTTGTTTTTCGTAAAAAAAAGTCATAATTTTTTGAAATAATACTAATTAATTAGTTTTATAAATTATTAATTATTTTGGGATGATTTTAGATATTTATAATAAAAATGTAATTCTAATCCAAAAACTTCAAGAAGGAAATCAAGAAATTTGGAAGGAATTAGTCAATAAGTATAGCGACAGATTATTTGCATATGCGCTGAGTTTATGTTTCGATCATTCTATTGCATCAGATATTGTTCAACAGGTATTTATCAGTTTCTATGAGTTTCGTTACAAGTTAAATCCCAAATATTCTATAGAATCTTTTTTATATAAATCAACCTACAATAAATTTATAACGGAGTATCATAAAAATAAAAAATTAACAAGATTACATGAACAATATTATTATATTTTAGAACAAAATTTTAATAATAATTCAGATAAAGATTTATCGAAAAGTATAGATTTAATGAATTCATTAATTTGTGATCTTCCTGAGAAAACAAAAAAGATATTCTGTCTTAAAAAAATTAATGGTCTGACGAATAAAGAGATTGCAAAGCACAATAAAATTTCATTAAAAACTGTAGAATCTCATATAACAAAGGCATTCAAGCTACTTCGTGAAAAAGTAAAAGAATTAAAGTGAATGATTTAGAAGTTCCTCCAAAAAGGAAATGATGCTGACTACCTTTTTGACA
>Ga0209830_10004151_pt1 | contig 10721 bp, 10 predicted proteins | sample ArcticOcean_MG_C_12_FD_187439 | JGI IMG/M metagenome (GOLD analysis project Ga0209830, IMG submission 187439) | Marine microbial communities from western Arctic Ocean - ArcticOcean_MG_CB8_130 (SPAdes) (version 2) | ecosystem: Environmental > Aquatic > Marine > Oceanic | place: Arctic Ocean...
CGCTTTAGATCTTCAAGGATTTCATCTATGGGCAATCCGGACCGAGTAAGGTTGCTGGCGGACATAGGCGTTAGAATTGATATTTCCAAGTTAATTGAGCGAATGGGTGCATTTGAAGATGGAGTGTCGCATAGGCGCATCGTCAAGACATCGACATTCCGCATGAATTCAGATGCGCCGACACCTTATCGTTTCTAAAGGAAGTGTTTTTCAACTTTGCTCTGAAAAATATCAGAGCTTTCGCAAACCGTAAGTGAATGCACTTGTGATATCTGGGTGGCCGCGCAAGTTTAGCAGCCGATTCTGCCGGTAGGTAACGACAGATAAACCCGGTGGATTAAAACCCTCAACTTCAGTAAAAATCTTTCGCTCTTTTACAGGATGCTTCTACTATTTTGGTCAGCACATCGTCTCGAGATCGAAAATAGCCTTACTCGAGCGTTCAAAAATGCCCTAATATTGTCACCATGGGTTAACTTAAATAAAATGATAGCGATTTAGAAAAACCCATCATGGACGCTTTTCGCGCCACTCAGAATTGGCTGCTTGCGGTCCATGCTTGATGACGCGTTGGTGAACCTCGTTAACGGTGTCGTAAATCATTCGAGTAGCATCCGGAATTGAAATATCTTTCGGCAGATAAATGGGTTTTTGATAATTCGCCGATGCAGGGCCTGGGAAAATTTTGTTGGTACCTTTAGGTCGCAGTTTGTTTAGTCCGGTTAAGTAGCAAGGCACGATCGGCACGTTCTGCTTAAGCGCAAGTATCGCGACGCCATGCTTAAAACGGGACAATTTGCGACTCGTCGAGCGGGTACCTTCTGGAAAGATTGCCAAATTACCACCTTGTTTGAGTAACCACTGTGAATACTCAAGCGTCGCCGATCCCCCGCCTCGTTTTATTGGGAAACTGCCAACAACCAGCGAGTTATACCAAGGCTGCAACGCTAATTCTTTTCTGCCGCCACCATCTTTGAGGAACCAGCGGTCCGCTGCCGCGCCAAAATAGATGTTCCACTTAATCTTCTGCGGCAGACCATGAAACAACGCGAGTGCATCAAAGTGGCTGGTGTGGTTGCCAACAACAATGCAGGGACCATCAATGCCTTTAAAATGCTGTTTTCCCGTTGCCGTGAAAGGTTTGCAGTACTTCCACATCCAGCGGGAGTATTGATACCAGCGCATTGAAGCACGTGCGATTTTAGCCCACCATTCAACCTGCCATTCGTGCGGACCTTCAGTCCGAATCTCTTGCTTAACCATGCGTTCAAACAGGTCAATATCAATACCAGGCAGTAACATGGATTCCGGTTGGTGGGTTAGTTCAAGCTGCAATGCGGCCTTCATGGCTCTAAAGTTGTCCGACACCTCGAAAATTATGCAGTGGTTAAATTTACCGAGCACATGATAATCGGCAAGAACCGTCGCCTCATATTCCTCCAACGTCCTGCGCACACCTCGCAATTCATCCGGCGTTTGCAACACTTTTTTCATGCCGTCCGGGGTCAGCCGGGTCAGCAGCACATAGGCCGGCACGTGCTATTCTCCGCCAGGTGCGTTGCCGCTCAACATCTCCACAAAATCATCAACGCCGATGGCCGGTAATGTCGTAATTTGAATAGAACCTCGAGAACCGAGCTCAACGGTCAGTCGCGCCATCACCTCGTTTGTAGGTGCTTCGATGATATTAACAAAATCATAACCCCCCATCGTTGCATATTGTGCAGTGACGCGTGCCCCCATCGATTCAACTTCTTTGTTGACCTCTTTCAGACGTTCTGGACGCTCTTTTAGCGTCTTGCGTCCATCGTCAGTCAAGTTACTGAGCATGATGTAAGTAGCCATTGATTCTCCTTTTGCCACTTTTGGGCAGGTATGAATATTTTCGTCTGCAGAGTGACTGCGGTGTAACGTCCAATTTAAACGTAGATCAAAGCTCAGATCGTCTCGCTAGAGCGCCTGAAAACCTGCGGTAACGCACTATCTTTCAAGTACATAACGACCCGGCGCGACATCTAAGGCAGGATGCTCAGCCGAGCCAAGTTCTTGCTTTGCGTCCAGTAACGGACCCGAACGCTGCTTCAACCAATCAATCCAGTGAATCCGCCAAGAGCCGCTAACCTCTTCAGCCAGGCTAATCCATTCATCCGTATCTTCAGGAAGTTGCTCCGCGATCCAATATTTCATGTATTTATTTGGTTTGTTACTGATCGTCTGAGTATGATTTTGGTTGGTCAGCACAAATTCAACATTGCCACCATAAAGCTGGGTCGTGCGATAACAGCCTCGCCACGGCGTAATATGGTCAGTACTTCCCGCCATGATGTACATATCATGTTCTATCTTTGACAGATCAACGTTCTTACCGTTGAGCCGTAATTCTCTTTTTGCAAGTTTATTCTCCCAGGCTAAGTCCAAGTAATCACACTGTAAACCTGCGGATACCCGGGTGTAGTCCATTGACCAAAACAACAAGGGATGTAATGGGGGATTCTTGCCAAGCAGGTAATTATCTCGATAGAAAGCCATCACACTCTCTTCGGGTGTCAGCCAAGCAAACATCTCAAAGACGTCCTTCTCATCGAATATACCCGCGGCTTGAACCCGACTTTTTTGCATCTCAATCGAACGTTCAGAAACGAACAGTCCGAAATCGCTGTCTTCAGGACGATTGTCGAGAATATTAACGAAAAGTGAATGGCTGTGGACAGACTCATCGCCCTTAGCATTGAGCAAGCCAATGGCTGCAGCAGTCGTAATGCCACCAGCACAGAGTCCCATCACGTTGACCGTCGGTTGTCCTGAAATTTCTTTCATGACTTCGATCGCTTGAATAACGGATTCGGCATAGGTTTCGAGGTTCCACTCGCGATCACTCGGTGTTGGGTTACGCCAACTGACTGCGAAAACAGTTATACCTGCAGCAAGAAGTTCTTGAAAAAGGCTTCTATCGGGCGTCAGATCGCCAAGATAGAACCGGTTGACCTGACTGAAAACATATAAGAAGGGGCGCTCGTGGGTTTGAGCAACGGTTGGTACATACTGAAGTAATTCAAACACTTCACTTCGATAGACAACTGCCCCGTCGCTCGCAGCGACGTCTTTACCTATGACAAACGCATTTCTGTCTGCAACCGCCGGGTAGCCATGATTATGACGTAGATCATCAAGAAAGTTTCTGATGCCATTGACGACACTTTCACCTTTGCTATCAAACAGCATCTTTAATGCCGTGGGATTGCTATAAAGATTGTTCACAGGTGCCAGCATGTCCTTTAGGATGCCAAGCAAAAACCGCGCTCGCTTTTCATCCATATCGTTAAGTTCACTCTCATCAAGCCAGCGATCAAGTGAGTTTCCTACGGCAAGATAATATTGGCCAATACGCTTGTAGAAGGGGTTGTCGTTCCACGCGGGATCGGAGAAACGACGGTCCGTGCTGAGATCCAGACTACTGAAGCCCAACATGATCGCGGTGGTTTCACTCATCAGATGTTGCCAGACATTTGCTAAAACGCTGGGATGCCGAGTCATCTGGTCAATCAAGTCGGAAAGCGCCTGAAGGATCTCTTCCCTGTCGATACCCAATGCTAGGTTCAGCGCCACGCCTTGGGACTTACGGTCGGAAAGTTCCTCGACACTATCAACCATTTTGACTCCTTGTAATTTAGTAAAGCTAACAACTAAGTTTAGGCTCAATCGATTATTACATTTCTCAAACTATCGTCTAACGCAAGCCTTGTACTGTGTTGTACCTTAATACGCAACCACTGGCAATGACGCGTATGCATTCAATGTTGTTTAATCTGCTTGTTTAGATAATCAATCAACAGCAACTATTGAAGATGAGTGACATTATCAAAATCACGAATCACCGGTTCAGAAAGCCAATCAAGGTGCGTTACGCCAGTGTTCGACATATGGTAATCAAAGAAAGGAAAAGGCGATCCTTTCAAAATTTTCGCAAAAGCGATGGCCATCGCCGCGCCGTGACTAACAATAACAATACGTTCCTCAGGATGGTTCTGCTTAATCTGCAGAAGTGCTTGGGTAAATCTATCGCAGACACCGTTCAGCGATTCACCTTGATCAGGTGCATAATTATGATCTGCCGCAATTTTTTCAAAGAATTGATGGTCGCTACCTAGTGACTCGTAAAGTGTGTCTTCAAGTACCCCAATACCGTATTCTCTAAGACCAACATGGGTTTCCGGCGTTATCCCAAGGCGATCTCCGATGGCTTGAGCAGTATCAAGTGTTCGCTTCAACGGACTACTATAAATCTTCGCTATTCTTAGATTATTTTCACCAAAATACCGACCGACTTTAAGTGCCTGGTTGGTACCTTGCTTGTTTAATTCACTATCCGTCGAACCATGCCAACGCTTATCAACGTTCGCTTCAATCTCGCCATGGCGTACAAATATCAGTTCTGTCATCTCTACCATTCACCCACATTTTCCATCGACGCCCATGGCTCTTGCGGGGCAAGTGCTTCACCTTGTTGAAGCAATTCGATTGAAATATTGTCTGGTGACCGAACAAAGGCCATGTAGCCGTCACGAGGAGGACGATTGATGGTTACACCTCCATCCATTAACCGTTGGCAAGCCTCGTAAATATTCGGAACCGCATAGGCCAAATGTCCAAAGTTACGACTGCCTTCACCTAAAGTATCGCCGTCCCAATTGTAAGTGAGCTCAACCTGAGAATCAGGATTGCCTTTCGCGCCAAGAAATACCAACGTGAACCGGCCCTGTTCAACATCAACCCGGCGCTGTTCTTCCAAGCCAAGATGCTTGCAGTAGAAGTCCATCGATGCATCGATGTCCTTGACTCTAACCATGGTGTGCAAATACTTCATGTAACGACCCTTTCAACTTTCGAGATTAATGATTACTAAAGAATAGAGAGGTACGGCGCACGAAACAATACCTCAATACCGCAAGCATGAAACATGTTGCGACATTGGCGGATAAGCGTGCGCCATCAAATTTATTAGAAGAAAAGAATGAGAGACTAATATTGGTCGCTGCCGGATGTTGGCAGGGATGTGCGCCGAGCTGACAGCACGGCACACTTTCTTGCAACTTTTAGACGGTTATGTGACTAAACAGTGGTTACGAGGGTTTCAAGCGTGCAACAGTATCGAGCGTCTTCGCACAGGCATTGGCTGATTCAAGACCTTTAGTCGCAAAATGGTCGAAATAGAATTTGTCTCGGCCCTCCGACATAAAATCTTGCAAATCTTGCGCAGTTAATATGCCGTAAATGACGGGTATTTCTTTATCGACTTGAATTCGCATGATCAGGTCCATGACAGACTGAGCAACAAATTCGTGTCTGTAAACACCGTGATCAACGATCAGGCCTGTGACGATGATTGCGTCATAGGGGCCGTTGGGCGTGTTGTCAGCGGCACAGAGCTTGGTCAACAGAGGGATTTCAACAACCCCTGGTGCTTCAAAGTAATCAATTTCGCAAGCGACTAATTCTGCTATACGTTGGCTAAAACCATTTTTAAATTGGTCAACGGTCTCTTTGTGCCAACAGGATTGTATGAGCGCAAGTCTGAACATCGCGAGGCTCCTATAGATAAGTTATGAAATGGCCCGATCTGATATGGGATATAAGTTGCTTGTTATACAACTATTGTCATTGATCAACGCCTAAGGCTTTGCCGGTTTCGGGCAGCGGGCTCTTGATCAAAGCCTCATCGTATTTCAATCTGTCTTGTATTAAGCGGCGCTATTGTAGGGTCTTCATTCATAGAGATACAACAGCAATCATTTTGCTGAATGATGCACTTGCTGTATCTCATGATCTTCACTTAAAAGCGCAATCAATCCATTAGGCCCACCCATATGAAGCGCGCCGACAACTATGAAGTACTCGCTCGAGGTTTGCAGATAATTTCTGATCTTCTTTGCCATCTCATGATTACGTGTATCTAATATACGCGTCAGTTGGTCAGCCAGTTGCCGCTCAAGTTTATCGGCTGCCAATGGCATCTGTTCGATGGCGGCAGGTGAGCTGTAGGATTGCAATAATAATGCATACATTTCATCGGCAGCCCCGACTCGCCAAGCGCCCATTAGATCTTCAAGCAACATCTCAAATCGCGGCAATTCACTTATCGCGCTAACTAGCGAGAGTTCTTGTAACGCTTCAGAATCGCCTGATAGGAGTCTGAGTTGGTCTTGTATGCTTTCAAGCTCAAGGACAGGCTTACCTGCAGCCCTCGCCTGCTTTTGGAAATAGAGATCAACCCCTAGCGCCGCATCGTAACCCAATCGCTGCGTTTCAATCATGGCGATATTAAGGCTAATCGCCCAGGGTTTCATTTGTTGGTATTGTTCGAGAGACTGGTGCGTACTATCAAGATACCGGTTTAATGCAGCAAGGCTAGACGGTAAAAGGTTATCTGATAGCCTATCCGGAGGTTGGTAGCGCCCTTCGTCAACCAAAAAGCGCGCCACCTCAGGCTCTGATGTTTTATCTAGGTCAACCTCAAATACCGTAATTTGAGCGGCATCAAACGCCATTTGAAACGCTGCGGGTAACGGATAATCGTCGGCTTTCAGAACGTGGACCGAACCAACCAGATACACAACGGCTTGGTCATGTTCGATTTTCCAAAGACTTAGGGGTGCGGCCTGTACCGCGGCCGGAATCAATAACAACGCATACACCAGCCAACCTGCGAGGGCTGAACCTGTGTTTTTTTTACGCTTAGGGTTGATCAAAACCACCGACTATAACCGGACTTGACCAGGCAGTCTGATCGTTAATTTGTTTTACGCGAATGTAATAATAGTCTTGTGTGTTGCCAATAGCTCGGTCTGTAAACTGAAACGCAAGATGAGTTGGATACTCTTGGTCTAGCCACTCGAAAGTGACGATATCTTGGTAACCGTCAACCAGCATGGTTCTTGTGATCGGGCCTTGCTCTAGGTCTAATAAACTGATCATGTAGCGCGCTGAAGCGAATTTCGCCGGTTGTCTTAGCAGCGTAACAACGTCATTGTCTTCTTGCCCTTCACGCAAATTAAGTTCAACGGTTGCATCCTCATTGACATTATCGAGCTGTAACAAAAAACTACTGGTGTTGCCGCGAGTCCACGTAATGAAATCAACTCGGTTTGTGATTTTTGGGTTTGATACCACGGCTTGGATCGCAGGCCGTGTAAATGAAGGTGCTGTCAAACCGCTAATATCCGCCAATTCGGACTTCACAAAGCCAATCCACTCTCTGCCATTTCGCGGTAAATCTCGTTGTCCCAGCGCAGGCTTCGAGGAGGAAGTAAAACTTACCTTCAACATCCTGCTCTTCAGCTCTGGTTTGATCGGCGCTTGGTCCTCAATGTCATCGGTAGCCAGTGACTTTCGAGTCGCAAAATTGTACTGGTCAATAACCACGCCATTTTTAATGAGCTCGACCTCTGTCAATCGAGTCGTGCCCGCAACCTGCCCCTTTATTACTCTCTGTACGGCTTGAGCCACCCTGCTTCCTGGCGCTGCACCATTCACAGACACATCGAGCATAATCTTATCGCCACTTGTGACGAAGGTTCTACCGCGTCTGAGAGCATCAATGGGCGACTCGTCTGGTTGAACTATGATGCCGGTCTTGGCGGGTTTGTTTGTGAGACCCACCGGCACCGTGTTGGCATTATCCGACGCTGTAAAGCCAAGCCGAAAACCGCGATCCAATAGACGTTGGCCATACCACTCAAATCCACCATTACCGGTGAGAATTTCGACCAATTGCACATTATTTGAAATACGATCATCAAGCGGCACTTCTGCCAATGCAATCACAACGGCTTGCTTGTCCCCAAGGCTTCTATTGATTATAGGCAGTTCTGATACAGCGTCTGCAAACTGAGTCGAAATCACAAGCTGCTGTCCGCCAGCAGATAATGTCCTTTTATCTATCCAACCTTTTGGATCGCCTTTAGCATACCAATTCACAGAGGTCGTCTGGTCGAGCGACACGCCGATAATGGTGAGATCGACGCTACCGCTATCAACAACGCCTTGTTCTGAACTTCCAGGGTAGTCAATAGCGTTAATATCCGACCAGTAAAGCTTATTTTCTGTTGCCTTTATAACAAAAGCACTGGCTTGGCTTTTAATCCCCCCGCCGCTTGATCGCACTTCAATGGTTGGAGGTATATCTGTCCGCGGTAACTGCAAATTTTCGACGATATGCTTACGACTGATGCCAGCATCAATTCTCTGGACGAATGAACCATCAATAAGAATATCGAAAGATGGCGTCGAGCCTGATGCTAGATTACCGAATTCATCTAACGCGCGCAGTTCCGCGCTGAACCTTGAGCCGGATTCAATGTATGCAGGCACATCAAGCGCCACATCCGCCGCAGGTCCGGCATCAACAACAAGCGTGGCGTCGGGCGTTTGGACAAAACTTGTGTTTCCGACGGGCCTAATCAAGACCGGAAGAACAAAGTGCTGCGTTGCCCGATACGGCATATACAAATTACTGTATTCAAAAATGATTGAATCGCCAGCTTGAAGCGCCGTGTCGTCAATTAAAAATGAAGCTGTTGGAAGGCTCTGACTCAAGCCGCCATAGTTACCTTTTAGCCGGGCTTGAGTCTGTTTTAGATAGACGCGCTCGGAACCCTTATCAATACGTGCCCTAACAAAATTAGCTTCTTCAGGGTATTGGTTTTGCAGCGGCTGACCATCTCTCCAAAAACGACTGGTCACAATCTCCGAGCCTTCGCTAAGGGGCATTCCAAGCGTGTAGATTTGGCTCAAATTAACACGACGAGCAACGGTAAGAGGATCGCTGATAAACGTCGAGCGGCCTAAAGATGCCGGATTGGATTCAATCTGATCGAGCCACCAACGAAGCTCAGAGGAGCGATCAACGCTTTGGTTGGATTGAACGAAAGCAGACATAGCCTCGTTAGATTCGTTCTGCTGTTCACGTTTTATAATTTCAGAAACTAACGTGGGGCTCACCACGATACCTTGTCGTTGCAATGATTCGAGTCTCTGGTGAAGCTCGCCGGTTGCTGACATACCAGATGAATGAAAGATCAACAGGCACAGTGCGAGTAAATATCGTTTAGGAATCATATTGCCAAGTAACCGATCATTAAAAAGTCGCGCGTATAAATGCCATTAATGCGCCACTTGGCGCGTCTTTGGATGTACCAAGCTCAACATCAATCGTCTGCCGTGTGGTCGCATTACCTGGAATTATGATGACACTGACATTTGCTGAGATCAGCGACTTGGCAAATGCCTGTGTTTGAATTTGGTTAACCTCATCGTCTGCTACGTATAGCAGTGCGAATTGCGGAATATTCTTGCCTTGATCAATATGGGTTATCGGCGAGGCCGCCAATTGTGACGCGAGTTCCTCCCCAAATATGAGCCGGTGCTGTCGACGTTGCACGAATGAACCCAGTTCCTTCATGACCCTTGGTATATCGAAACTCATTGTATCAATTGCAACCGCTGCTTTGATGCTCTTAAGGGACATGCCCTGAGCCTTCATGTATCGAGGATCGGTACTAACCAAAGAAACAAGATGGGCACCCGCTTCATGCCCCATCAAAATAACCCTATCGGAGTCTAAGCCGAAGGTTTCGCTATTTGCTTTAACCCATTTAACAACCGAAACAATATCGTCTAGTTGATCATAAAGTTGATGATCCCAACGCAGACGGTAATTCATGCTGATGAAGACGATGTCCTCCGGCACAAAAAAATCGGGTTTGGAATTTACGTCGGACTTATCGCCGAGAGCCCAACTACCACCATGAACATAGATGATGACGGGCCGAGCTACTTTATTGTCTTGCCAATATATATCCAGAGACTGTAATTCAGAATAAGCGTCTTGGGGATCGCCATAGACTATGTCACGTGTGACATTATAGGTGCTACTGGTTGCAGTCTTTGCAGCGCCGTGTAGGGGTAAGGCAATCAAAATCAGCAACGCGATACTTTTCAGAGAGGCATTTCTAATCGATTGGATGTCCAAAACACTCACCTTTTAGTTGCTTAAAATTTGTATACCAGCGACACAGTGTCCCTTTGATAAAGTAAGGAAACCACGACCATAAACATGCCACAACGCCTCATCAGCCTCGACAAATACGCCTCTATGCAGCTACGTCGTATGCTCTGTATCCTACTACTGAAGCACCGCATAGTTCAACAAGTGACCCTCAGCACATATGTCACCGGCGCTTTGCTAATTATGCTTTAGACGCTGCTCCTTCGATTTTGAGTCGTGAACGCCGGGCAAAAAAAAGAGGCCATTTAGGCCTCTTAATTCTTGTTACTTTCTATCAAACCAAAGACCAGAATCTATTGATACTTCTTCAGCTCTTCGCGAGCGATAACTCGCTTATGAACTTCATCAGGACCGTCAGCGAGTCTCAGAGTTCTTTGACCCGTCCACATTGCTGCAAGAGGTGTGTCTTGAGATACACCCAAAGCACCATATATCTGGATAGCTCGGTCAACAATTTTAAGGGTCATATTAGGTACTGACACCTTAATGGCGGAGATATACTTACGGGCTTCCTTATTACCGATGGTATCCATCATGTAGGCTGCCTTAAGTACTGCTAATCGACACATGTCTAGCTCAATTCTAGATTCAGCAATAACGTCGTAGTTACCGCCAAGCTCCGCTAGTGACTTGCCAAAAGCTTCACGGGACAATGCAC
>Ga0209830_10004154_pt1 | contig 10718 bp, 7 predicted proteins | sample ArcticOcean_MG_C_12_FD_187439 | JGI IMG/M metagenome (GOLD analysis project Ga0209830, IMG submission 187439) | Marine microbial communities from western Arctic Ocean - ArcticOcean_MG_CB8_130 (SPAdes) (version 2) | ecosystem: Environmental > Aquatic > Marine > Oceanic | place: Arctic Ocean...
GTCATTCCCAAAATGAGTAATACGTACAAGATGGTGTAAAGGATTCCACCAGCCAAGACAAAGTTTTCTTTCTTTGCAAGGAAGCTTTGTTTATCATCGCCACTTCGTCGATTTCGTATTTCGACGAGTTCTTTGGTGATTTTATTGTGGGCTTTGACCTCATGGTCAATGTGCTCGGCTTCATCACCAGAATCACCTTTCCCTCCGGGCATACTTCAAGCAGAAAGACATAGCACATGAACCCAACGATTGAATTCTATAGATGTGACTCTTTTAGCGGTGAACGAATCACCTTTTCTGAGCCCGAGAAGGCTTTCGCAATAAGGAGTTGAGGTGGGTCAGGCCGGACTTGAACCAGCGACCTCGGCATCTTCAGTGCCGCGCTCTCCCAACTAAGCTACTGACCCGTGCAGTTCGGTCGAGAACCCCTGCCATATCAAGGCTTTCGCCTATGGATGTTGAAGAAATGAAACACTCAAGTCTCATTCAATTCCATCAAGAATTACTTTTTGAGCTTCAAACAAAGCATCGATTCCACCGTCCGCACTTGCAAGCAGAGCAATCAATTCTTCACTTGAGAACGTTGATTCTTCTCCAGTGCCTTGAATTTCAACGTATTTACCATCAGCGGTTTTTACGACGTTCATGTCGACATCAGCATTTGAATCCAATATATAATCAAGATCCAGAAACACTTCACCATCAATAAGTCCAACCGAGATAGCAGCCAAATCGTGAGGAATAACTGCATTCTCATGATTGGTTTTCTCTGTTTCAGAGAGAGTTGGAGCAGTCCAACCGGCTTTGCGTTGGTCTTCTGTAGGTCGCATGTCCAATGGCAGGCATTGGCCTCGAGCAATCAAACGTCGAACCGCAAGTCGCAGTGCGATGTTTGCAGCTGTGATGGATGCACATCGTGTGCCTCCATCTGCATTGAGTACATCACAGTCAACGTTGAGAGCGACTGGTCCGAGTGCTTCAAGGTCGACAGCAGCACGCAATGAACGAGCAACGAGTCGCTCAATTTCTTGAGTTCGTCCTTTAGCACCACGTCGTTCTCTTCGGAATCGAGAATCGGTTGAACCAGGAAGTAAAGAGTATTCAGCGTGAACCCATCCTTTGGTTGAGTCGCGAGGGAACCATCCAGGCAGACGAGCCTCTTTCGTGCAACAAGCCAAAATTACGGTATCACCTTGACGGTAGAGAATTGAAGCAAGAGCGTTGGGTGTGAAATCGATTTCGACTTCGACGTGTCGCATTTCATTTGCTTCGCGGTCAGTATTAAACTCGGTCTTGAATTTGGCCATGATGTCGCCAGTACCTTCACTTCATCAAGTCTTCTCCTCAATCTTGCCGAAGAGATGTGCGCGCACATTGAAGAATACCAGTTGATTAGGCGTGGTATGAGCCAACCTAAAGTCGCAATTTGTGGCGTTGCACGAACTCCAATCGGCAAGTTCATGGGTGCATTAACCAGCATGAGTGCGGTCGATTTGGGTATTCTTGCAGTTAAAGAAGTGTGTGAACGTGTCGGGATTCAGCCTGAACAAGGTGGCGTTGATGAAGTTATATTCGGTCAAGTGTTACAAGCAGGTTCCGGACAAAACCCCGCACGGCAGGTCGCTCTGGGCTCAGGTTTACCCGTAACTACACCCTGCGTAACCATCAACAAAGTCTGTGGTAGTTCTCTCAAAGCAGCTATGCTTGCTGCAAACAGTATCCGTGCAGGTGAATACAATGTCATCATCGCAGGCGGAATGGAAAGTATGTCTAATTCCCCTCACCTTTTGATGAACCATCGAAAAGGCTCGAAAATGGGTGACTCGACCCTTGTTGACTCGATGATTCACGATGGATTGTGGGATGGCTACAATGATGTTCACATGGGGAATACCGGTGAAACAGTTGCCAAGGAATGTTCGATTACTCGTACTCAATCAGATTTATTTGCAGCCCGAAGCCATCAGAGGGCCGCCCAAGCCCAAACCAATGGGTGGTTTGATTGGGAAACATTCACTGTTGAGATCCCTCAACGAAGAGGACCAACCGTACAGTTTTCTCAGGATGAAGGCGTTCGAGCAAACACGGATGCCGAATCACTCTCAAAACTTCGGCCAGTCTTTCAAAAAGACGGACAAGTGACTGCAGGTAATGCGAGCACGCTCAACGACGGTGCGAGTGCAGTTCTTCTTGCAAACGCAGAATATGCCAAGCAACAAGGTTGGGAAATTCTCGCATATGTTGAGGATTATTGCACCAGTGGCGTTGAACCAGAACGGGTGATGAGTGCTCCTATTCCGGCGGTTAAGATGCTCTTGGAACGAAATCAACTCGATGTCTTAGACGTAGATATCTATGAACACAATGAAGCCTTTGCCTCAGCATCATGTGCAGTGGCACAAGAACTGAAGATTCCTGAAGATCGATTTAACCTTCACGGAGGAGCGGTAAGTCTCGGGCATCCCCTCGGTTCAAGCGGTACTCGTTGCCTGATTACTCTTCTCGGCGTTATGCGCAGATGTGAAGCAAATTCTGGAATTGTAACGCTCTGCCTTGGTGGCGGTAATGCTGTTGCTATGCTTATTCGGCGCTCTTGAAGCAACTGTTGAGACCCCTAAAAAACGGTTTTTCCGACTGTGGGTATCAAATAGGGCAGGACAACGGCCTCCAAACGGGGTAGAACTCATGGTATCGTTCGAAGATCTTGGCGTTGAGCCTGTTATAGTAGAAGTCTTGAAAAAACAAGGCATTCTTGAACCGTTTGAAGTTCAACTTGAATCGATTCCACATGGGATGCTTGGACGTGACGTTTGTTGCCGTGCTCCAACGGGTTCAGGAAAGACCCTTGCGTTTGGATTACCCTTGCTTGCACGAACTCAAGAAGCAGAGCCTCGTCGCCCAACATCTCTGATTCTTACACCAACACGTGAATTGGCAGAACAGATTTTCAAGGTGCTTGATCCTCTTGCTTACGAACTTCAATTGTATGTTCTTGCAATGTATGGTGGAAGTTCATACAACAAGCAATTCCGTTCTCTTGACCGAGGAGTCGACATCCTTGTCGCATGCCCTGGTCGATTGATCGATATGATGGAACGTGGCGCAGTCTCTTTGGAAGATGTTGGCGTTGTTGTTCTCGATGAGGCTGACAGAATGGCAGATATGGGTTTCATGGAACCTGTATGTAAAATTCTCGACAAATGTAAATCAGACCGTCAAACAATTTTATTCAGTGCAACTTTGGACGACGAAGTCGCCGACTTGGTACGTGATTACCAGACAGACCCAGTGACAATCGAAGTCGGTCCGAAAGAAGTAACAATGGAAAGTATGACGCATTACTTTTGGTTGCTTCCAAACTCTAAAAAATCAACAATATCCTCTGAAATCATTCGGAAATGTGGCCGAACAATCATCTTTTGCCGAACTCGAAACGGTGTCGACCGTGTAGGAGAAGAAATGCAATACGATGGAATGGCCATTGAAACGCTTCACGGTGGGTTGTCTCAACGCCAGCGTGATGGTGCAATGTCTCGTTTCCAACATGGAGAATGCATGGCACTTATCGCAACCGATGTTGCAGCTCGAGGAATTGACGTTGAAGGTGTCAATTGTGTGATTCATTACGATCCACCGGAAAACGGTAAGGCGTACAAACACCGCAGTGGCCGAACAGCCCGTGGTGGTGCAAGCGGCATCGTCATCTCTTTAGTTCAAAAACCACAAAAAAAGCAATACGGTAAAATCCAACGTGAAGTTGGAATTCGTGTTGAATTCGAACCTCCGGAATTTACAACATTACCCGAGTTCGAAGTCGAATTTATTGCAGCTGAACGACGGCAACGTCCAAGAAATGAAAATTCAGGTGGAAATAATGGTCACTACAGCCAACGAAATGGCGGCGGCGGTGGCGGTGGATACCGTGGCGGTGGCGGCGGTGGTCGTGGCGGCGGCGGCGGTGGTCGTACCGTGGCGGTGGCGGCGGTGGTCGAGGAAATTCAAGCGGTGGTCGCGGAGGCGGCGGCGGATATCGTGGCGGCGGTGGCGGCGGAGGTCGTGGCGGTGGCGGCGGTGGTCGTGGCGGCGGCGGTGGATACCGTGGCGGTGGTCGTAATTCAGATAGCGGCAGCAGTAATAGCGGCGGCGGCGGTGGATACCGTGGCGAAGCACGAGGTCAGAGTTTCAAACCAAGTAAGAGTTCAAGCAAAGGCTACCAAGGTGGTCAGAAGCCACAATCAAGTGGTGGCTATAGCGGCAACAAAGGCGGCTACAGTCGAGATCGAAAGTGAGTTTCACTCTTCTTCCTGAACTTGTGCTTTCGCTGGACTAAAGATTCCATAATCTTCAATGATTTCAGCAGCACCCGGTAAGACCGGTAACACATCGTCGGTCATTAAACCCGTATTTTTGTAAATTCGATTTGCGAGTTGTTCCTTTTTCACTAACCCTGGTCGTAGGATTGCATATCGTTGACAGATTGAACGAATGGTCTCCGGCAATCCTCCCATGAGGAGAGGTACACCGTTGATAGCAACGATTCCGATTCCGATTTGTACATCTAAATCTTTGAACCATTGACGTTGACCTCGAACAATAAAGGCACCCTTTCCAACGTATTCTCCTGTTTGCGCAGTCTTTGAAACTTGAGCAGGTTTGACCGAGTAGACGGTTCCGTGTGCGCCGCCTCCAGCCCATGCACGGCTCCAACACAGTGCTAAAGTAGCGGCCTCCTCGAGTTTTTCAGGCGTAATACGTTCATCACCGAGTTTGTCAATCAGTCGGAAAGCAGGAACATCATCGGGAATGTGGGCGGGCTTGTGTTGGTCAGCAGCAAACCCTTGGGTTGCTCGTAAACTGCAACTTGGAGCGCCGTGTAAGTCAGCGTGAAGGTACATGTCAGAACCCGAAAGGTGTTTTTTGACAACAGCATCGTTTCCTTTTGCGTCTTTTCCACCGACCAGTAAATGCCCTCCACTGATCATACTCCAGCGGTGGTTTTCAAACCAAAGGCGTTTACTTCGTTTGATTTTGTTGAGTTTACCACTCTCTTGTTGTTTCACTTCTTTCTTTTTTGCACGTTGTAAGAAAAGAGTCGTTTCTTCAAGCGCTTCAACAGCACCCTTTGTTTTGTCTTTTTGCTTGCGGGCCGCTTCAAAATGACGTTGAGCATTCTGATGTACATTCTCATCCAAAGAAAGGGTTGCTTGAGGACCATTTGGTTGACTCTCATCATCAGGTAAAATTGTTACAAAACTACGTCCTGCAGGATTCAGTGAAACAATCCAAGGAATTTCCTTTACATCTTTTTTGACTTGCTTCCAACCTTTCTCTTCAACTGCAGCTGACACTTGTGAAAGTAGACTTTCAATGTGTGTCCAATTATTTTGAATGAGATGACCAAGCATTTGTTGTTTCTCGATTTTCACAGAGAAACCTTCGAGTGCTTTTTCCTGCTGTATTTTTCGGCGTTCTAAACGCTCAACATCTGTCGAGTGACCGCGTCCAGGTGCAGCAATGTCTAATTTTTCTGCTTCGCGTCGGGCTAATGCCATTGCATCATGGGCGCCTTTCCAAGCATCGACAGATTCACACAGTGTTGGAAAGGTGACCTTTGTGAATTGGTGATGATTTGGTAAGAGGGTTGGTGTAGCTTCACATGCAAATTGTTCAAAGAAGCGGTCCCTCTTTCCATTTGGCTCTTGACCCGCAGCTTGTGATTCAAGTTCTTCATTTGAGTGTTCTTTATCTGGTTTGAGAAGTAGAATACCTTCCCGGCTCTCTGCTAAGTCGTTGAGCAGAGACTTGAGTGCCGAATGTACTTTCTGAGCATCAGCCGCTTGAGTGTCGATGTTTGGCTCAATGCCTGCCAGTGCACAGACTGCGTTGGCATGGGTGCCACCGAGATTGACTTTACCACCAAGGGTTGAAACAAGGTCTCGGTCTGAGGATTCAAACATTTCAACGAGGTGTTCTAATTCAATTTCATGAGGGTCCATTGCAGGTGGTGGCGGTTGATAGGTGACACCTTTTTTCAGTGTACGACCTGCATAAGATGCATGGGTCAGAGGCAGAATAATCGTGTCTTCCGCATCGGTGAGAATGATATTACCATCTCGAAATACTTCGACATAGAGGTGGTATTGGCCAAATTTAGTATCAAAATTGAAACACAAGACTCGGTCAAACCCAAGTTGTCGAACACCGATCATTCGAGCATTTTTCAGATGCTTTCGAAGAACCATAGCAAAAGGAGGAGGTATCATGGGCATTGGACGGTCTCTATTCGAAGTGTAGATACGAGCACCACGCACCAGCACTAAATCGAACTGATCCATGTCTTTTGGGTTAATACGCAGAACAATTTGTTCATAGTGCGGCATGTACGCTTTCTTGACATAAGCACCAGAGTATTCATTCAACTCACGGGCAACTGCACGTAAGTCAAAGCCCGACATTGTTGCTTTCATGCATCTCGCCCCCGAACATACCTGTAGCCGACGCTTCTTCAATCCTCACTTGAAACGAAGTAGAACTTTTCCAATGTTTTTTCCATCGTGAAGATATTGATGCGCTTCTGCTACATTCTCGACATCAAATACTGAATCAATAACCGGCGAGAGAGCCCCACTCATTATTCCCTGCAAGATTTTTTGGAGTTGAGCTTGCATTACTTTTTCATCCTTCCATGTCCCCATGTGGACTCCAAACACACCTCGGTTTCGTGTCATCAAGCGAAGCGGGTCGAATGCAGGAGTTTTTCTCCATGCCAAATAGGTTCGAAGAAGAGAGCGTTTCGCTGTTGGGGCAGCAGCAGACATTCCGTACGTATAGAGGCGACCACCTTCTTTGAGCACTGAGAGAGAACGAGTAAGATGGTCCCCGCCGATTGGGTCAAGAATATGGTCGACTCCAGCTCCTTCAGTTTCTTCCTTGATGATACTCACAAAATCCTCGTTATGCCGGTCGATTGCTCGGCCGCCAAGCGATTCAATGATCTTCGATTTCGAGCCAGAGGCTGTTGCCCAGACCTTGGTAACCCCGGCTAATTGGCATAATTGGAGAGCAGCAGTACCTACGCCTCCAGCACCGCCATGAATCAATACGGACTCATCTTTTGTCATGTGGCCTAAATGATGCAGCATATGGTGGGCTGTAAGGTAGGTCACGGGCATGGCTGCTGCAACATCTAATTCGATCTCGTCAGGAAGCAGTAATACACGGCTTTGGTCGACCACGACATGGCTTGCTTGACCGCCGGTGGACATTGCAGCGACCACTCGCTGTCCAACAGTAAACCCAGTCTTTTCATCACCTACTGCATCGATGATGCCGCTGACTTCGTAACCTGGAGTAAACGGATAAGGTGGTCGAGGTTGATAGAATCCGAGACGCATCAAAAGGTCTGCAAAGTTGATTCCAGCAAAAGCCACCTTGACTCGCACTTCACCGGTTTTAGGTTCAGGCATCGGCATTTCAGCAATTCGAATCGTACTCGGGGAGCCGGCTTTGGTGAATTCGACTCTACGAGGCATAAATCATCCGAGGGAGGGGGGTGTTCTAAGGTTTGGTTCATTGAACAGACCACTTTGTGGAATCCTCAACGATTGTACCAGCGCGCTGGTGCGACATCAGGTGTGAGAGCGTTTGGTCGACAGCAAGACCGGGATGTGCATCGGGGGTATCTGCATAGGCTGCTTTGGCAATGTCTGGGAGCGATTGAATCCCCGACTTGACTGCAGCGTAGACCGCATCATGGCGTGCTTTTCGGTGTGATAAATAGTGGTCGAATTTCATTGTTGGGAGGGCTATGACTGGTCCATGGCTGGGGAACAAGAGGTGTGGCTTGAGCCTCTTCAAGCGTTCAAGTTGTTCCATGTAGATATTCATGTCTCCAGTATGAGGTGGAATCAGAATGGTGCCAATACCTGCAACCATATCTCCAGCAATAAGTCCAGCGTCACCAAGTAAGCAGATGTGTCCGGGGTGGTGTCCTGGTGTGATGAGAACCTGCCATGTCTGATTGCCAAGTTCAAGCATCTCGCCTTCGGTGAGTATTCGTTGGCATTCGACGGTACGAGCCGTATATTCGCTGCCCCAAATCGGGACATCAAACGCTTCTCGAAGCAATCCGATATCGCCCACATGGTCGCCATGTGAGTGGGTAAACATCATCGCAATGAGTGTCCCTTTGTGTCGGTCAACTGCTTTGGCCATGTCTTCCATCCCTTCACGTAGATGAGATGCAGGGTCAACCAGAATGAAGTCACCTTCAGGGTCGCCAACAAGATAGCAATTGGTATGGTCAGCAGGTGGGAGAGTGGCTGTTCTCACCGGTACCACTTCAACGCCATGAGCAAACAAGATCGAGCGACGGCTAGGTAATCGTTCACTAATGTCACGGGCCGCTTCGAGTATATCACGGCCTTTACGTTCGAGTGTACGTTCAATTTCCATAAGGAGGGTAACGACTGGTGGAGCGACCTTCATTTCATGACTTGCCCATTTCTGCAGGATTTCATTTGGTGTTGCCCATAGGATTTCAGTGAATTCAGTTTGCGGTTCGAGATCTATTTCTGGTACATCTTTGGCAAGACCGGCATGAAGGTGCATGAAAGCATTATCAAATTGAATTGGGCCAAACGGAGGGGTAATCCGGTGACTTAACACCCTGAGGGAGCGAGTATCATACGGGAATGCCCCTTCTTGTGCAAGTGGTAAGTATCGATTTTTATCAGCAACAATTTCTTTGCGAGCCTCAAGTGGTAGCGCAACCAATCCGTGTTCGGACGGTGCGAGCCCTAATTCTTCACTCATTTCACGAAGAATACAAGCAATGGCTTTTGCTTCAGGACCTTCAAAACCTTCCAATGTCTCAACGGCTGCTGCATCCACGCGTGACAATCCACCACCGGGGAAGGCCCAGTAGCCAGGGAATGCAGCCATCGTTTCGGAGCGAAGACCAAGCAAGACTTCGATACCGCCATCTCCATCACGAGTCATCGTCATGGTAGCCGTTGGCCGAGGTGGCCGACGCTTTTGCGGACCCAGCGACATGCCTTCGGGAACTTCACTCATACAATTCGCTGTTCGCCATTGGCTTCAAGGCTTTGTTTCTCAACCGCTGGTAAGGCGTGAATGTCATGTAGGACCCACCGTTGCCATTATCCATGGCGGCACAATCGGTTGAAGAAGAACTGCAAGAACTCGCAGCACTTGTCCGTGAAGCCGAAGCCTTGGGAATTGACCCTTGGCCTGCAGAAAAGCCCGACCGCCCGTGGGCTCGCTGGGCTCTCGCCTCGTTTATGATCGTCCTCATGTTGAGTGCCGTATCGAAGGTGCTCTTTCGATTCGTCAAACTATGACTTTACCAGGTACATGTGAATCTCTTTACGACGTCTATCGATGACGTACATCAGTTTCCAAGCAGGTGTGAATCACTTCACGAGCATAGCCTTTGACGTCCGTCAGCATCATGTGGATTACTCCACATGTCAACTGTTGTGAATCAAGCTTTGTTTCGGCGACCAGCAATCATTGCAGCGCCAAGCATTGCAAGAACGCCCATAGCAGCAGTGAATCCAGGAAGGAGACCTTCTGATTCAGCGACTTCAATATCGGAAAGGTCAATGGAACCATCGCCAGTTGCGTAAACAGTCAAGGTTCCGCTTTCTGTGTAGTACCCATCAGTCCATGTGACGTCAAAGGTGACGTTTCCGCCAGTTCCTGCAGGGAGTTTGAATGAGATGTATCCCATTGCATATCCGAGGCTTGTGTTGGAACTGTTTCCAAGTGGGCTGGTGATATCAACGACCATCTTACCTTGTTCAGGGTCCCAGCATTTCACATAAATGTCATAGGAAGCATTGTCCACAAGTGTGATCATATAATCGCCACTTTCTGGAGCATCTTGCATCCATTGGTCTTCCATCATTGAACCGTTAGCGAAGGTGACTGCGTAGTACCAGTCACAGACTGGGAACATGTTCATTTCTTCATCTTCCCAAGTCCAGTCGTCTTCTTCTTCAGTAGGTAGAGTAGCGTTTTCGACCTTTGATAATGTGAATATGAGTGACTCCTGGTCATCAAGTGCACATTCATCAGTATGCCAAGCGTTGTTGGTTTCTTCAAATGCGAATCCAGTTGCACTGTCTACATTCCAGGTCTCAGAGTTGTGAATCCAGATTGTATAATCTTGACAGTTTTCTGAATCTTCCATAGAATCATTCATTGTTTCATTCGACTGGTCATCTTCCACGTCCATAACCACGAACGTGTGTGCAGTGGAGTTGTCGTAAGCAGTTGTTGGGAATTCAATAACAGTTCCAACTCGAATAAAGACAACATCATCGCCTTCGAGCAATCCGTCAATTTCAACCCAGAAGTCAACAGCTGTTCCGTTTTGTCCGTCAAGTGTCATTCCTTTTGAAATGTCATCAATATCGAGGTTCATTGCGTAAAGGGCCATGAGCATGTCAACTTCTGACTCGTCGAGCACAGTGTCGTTGTTACCGTACATTGAGTCAGCCATCATTGAGAGGCGTGCAATATCTTCGGCGTTGTCAATGACTGCCAATTCGATAATAACCAATTCCATGGAATCATCATGCCATTGTTCAAACATTACATTGATGTTCATAAAGTCGATTTCATCGCCTTCGTCTTCAGTGTCGGTGTTGTTCTGATCATCGCCACCAGAGGATTGACTCATGTCAGCCCAC
>Ga0209830_10004159_pt1 | contig 10712 bp, 11 predicted proteins | sample ArcticOcean_MG_C_12_FD_187439 | JGI IMG/M metagenome (GOLD analysis project Ga0209830, IMG submission 187439) | Marine microbial communities from western Arctic Ocean - ArcticOcean_MG_CB8_130 (SPAdes) (version 2) | ecosystem: Environmental > Aquatic > Marine > Oceanic | place: Arctic Ocean...
TTTTAAAACTTGTTTAAACCCTTGCACTATGCACTTTCTCCATTTAATATTATACTACTATATTTATATTATATCACACTTTGATATGAAAAGCAAGTGATATTACTTGGCAATAACAAATCTACCCGATAGTGGAGTTCTTGATGTAATATATTGATATATTATTCTGATAAAATCATCTACTTTTTTAATATCAGTATGTGTAAACCAATGTTTTAGTATTGGCATAATTTTATTGACGATATTTATAGCACTAATAGCTCCTCTTTCATGGTCAAATAATTTTTTATCTTGAGCTCTTAAATTTTCAATAAGTTTTAAATCTATAATGTATTGTTTTTCACCATCTTGATATTCTTTTAAAATTTTACTAGATGTTTCTTTATCTACAAATGACATTAATTCACAGAATAGTTTTATAGAGCCAATAGAACCTCCTCTTGCCTCAGCACCACTACCACCTATAAACTCCGCAACAAATCTTTTTGCCGATGGGTCATGTCTAAATTTAATTATACCATTATTGTTTAAGATAGCTCTCATATCTCTAGTTTCTCCTTTTTTCGGAAAAGGAACTTTAACATATGGTTGCCAGTTAGTTACCTTTTTAGGAGATAAACTAATTTTTTCTAAATTTTTAATTTCATCCTTCTTATCAAAATTTACTTTTTGAAGTATAACGTCTTTTGTTGTTTTCTTTAATGATAAAGGTAGTAGATCACCACTATCAATTAAATTACTCGTCAATATATTTAAATTTATAAATGAATATGATTTCGGTTTTGCTTGTGTAACTGCTTTTGATATTTTACTTCTAGCAATATTTGTAGCTAGATAAATGTCAGCAGGACTCCACTTATTAACATTACCAAACTTAACTTGATTTTTAACTGTGATAGGTGCTGTATTAGCTATCTTAAATAATTTTTCAATATTTCCCATGACTTCTTGATCGCCACGAAAATAAAATAGATTTTGAAATCCCTTTTGTTTTATTTTAAAGTCAGCGTCAACACCGCCTATATCTTTTACTAATTTTTTAGCAATTAGAATAGAAGATTTATACCAATCATTATTTTTTCCTAAAAATGTTTCTATATCTGACAATGAAACACCAGGTGTTCTAATTCTTTTCTCTGCTTTAGATACAACTTGTTCACCTATTGCTCTTTTAAAATCTGTATAGGTTAAGTATTGTTTTATATCTAATACTTTTTCTGATTTTCTCTCTCCTAAAAAGTCTGCAATAGCACAAAATAATGCTTGAGAGCTTTCTGCAAGTGCTGTTTTATCTGCCATAGTACTATTTATAGTGGCGGGAGTGATGGGACTCGAACCCACGGCCTCCTGCGTGACAGGCAGGCGCTCTAACCAACTGAGCTACACCCCCAATTAACTTAAAATTTATTCAATGGTAGTAACATCATTGTCAATAGTGTTAACATCTTTTTTCTTAACACCGCCAAAGTCCATTGTTATCGGTTTTCTTATTTCACCTATAGTGCCTTTGAATACTAATGATACTCTAAACTTATCTGTTTCAACTGACCTTGCAACGTGAGGTATCCTAGAGTCAAATACTATTACACGACCTGCTTCTGGCGAATATGCTCTTAAAATATCTTTACCTGCTTCGCCATTTAAATCCCATGGTGTGCCTAAAGCAGTTGCTCTCATTTCGTCTGTAAGATTAGGTGTCCAAAATTCTATTGATCCGCCATCTTCTGGTTTCATATCAGGCGTTAGATATACGATTATAGTATATTGTCCGTTTGTCGAACCATTGACATGAATGCCCTCTGATTGATTTTTACCATGACCATTAAGATAGTGTCTTAATAATACACAACCAGGATTAACTTTATCCCAAATCTCTTTTACCCAAGGTTGTTCTATCTCATAAACAAGTTTTTGAGTATCACTACCACCAAGAGGTATATGTCCATCTTTCCAATCCATTGCCATAGCAATATCATAGTATCTTTTTATATCTTCTGATGGTATTGTACCACAAGATGATTGAATTTGTGATGTAAAATTATCTGATCTTACATCTTTTAATGCTTTAAACGGCATATTATTTCTCCTTATTGTTATAATTTATTTTGTATATTGATCGTAAGTTCTATTAATTATATTGTTAGTTGTTACGAAACTTGCACACTTAGGCATATCTTTCAATCTTCTTGCACCAATATAAGTACAAGCACTTCTTACGCCACCTAGTATGTCTTCTAATGTATTTACTACAGGTCCTCTATAAGGCAAGGATATTAATTTACCCTCATTCGCTCTGTATCCATCTTTTCTTTTGCCGTGTATTTCTCGTGCTCTATCGGAACTCATTCCATAAAACTCTATTTTATTATTTACTACTTGTTGTTCTGATTCGTCATGACCAGCTAACATACCACCAATCATCACCATGTGAGCACCACCACCTAATGCTTTTGCTATATCTCCTGGATATACACAACCACCATCTGCCATTATGTGTCCACCAACACCGTTGGCTGCATCTGAACATTCTACTATTGCTGAAAATTGTGGAACACCTACACCAGCCATTATTCTTGTTGTACAAACACTACCTGGTCCTATTCCTATTTTAACTACATCAGCACCATTAATAATTAATTCTTCTGTCATTTCAGGTGTTACTACATTACCTGCTACAATAACTTTGTCTGGATATTCTTCTCTAACCTTATTAATAAAGCCAACCATGTTTTGATGATATGCATTGGCAACATCAACAGTAATCATTTTAATATCAGGAAAACTTTTTAATACTTCTTGCATATTTTTATAATCTTGAGCATCAGCATCAAACATTCTATTTGTACCTGTACATACAGAAACACTTTGTAGTCTTACACCATTACCTACTGCTGTTTTCCATTGATCCAGTGTAGTAGATTTTGTAATTACGGTCATCATTTTATGTTCTTGTAATACTTTTGCCATACTAAATGTACCAACACCGTCCATGTTACTTGCAAAAATTGGTGTAAAATTCATTATCTTACCTGAATTTCTAAATGTAAACTTACGAGTCATATCAACATCACGTCTTGAACTTAGTGTGGAACGTTTTGGTTGTAATAAGACATCTTCAAAATTTAATTTTGGTTCTGTATTAATTCTCATTTTTCATTTTCTTTATTGGGTATCATATTTTTTTCAAATGTTTTTATATGTTCATTAAACATTTCTTCTTCATACAATACAATAGTTATTAAACTATATATTGCCATGTCCATTAGTGTGTCTTTAATACTTTCTTCTTTAAATTTAAAGTCACCTTTCTTTATAAAATTACTAATACGAGCATACTTATCGCCCATACGAATGACAGAACCTTTCCATGGAGATATACCTGCTAAATTAGATAGTCTAAAATTAGCAAATATATCATCCGTGTCTGCATAGTCGTGGCGTTTATCATCATGTAATTTTTTTATCGTAGTAAGTATTTCAGTAAAGCGTTTACTTTGTTCTTCGCTTGTCATCATATTTTTCCTAACGTTAAAAATCCAGGTACGCCGCCTTGCGGTACCCATTGTTTATATTTGTTTTGAAAGTCAGCTAGTTTTTTTGCATCTTCTTCAAAGTGAGAAGCACGAAGAATACTTCCAGTTGGTCTTTCAATAACCAACCATCGCATTTTGCCTTTGTATTTACTCAACTTCTTTTCATAAAACATTTTATCTTTAGATATATTTTCACCTGGTCTACTATCGCCAGGATGAAATCTAGTTTTATTTTTAGATGCACGTTTTCTTTTAGTAACTTTCTTATTCATATTAAACTTTAGGTGTTTCTACAGGCTCACCGGCTGTTTCGATTACCGCACTTGCTGGTAAATTATCTTTTAGATACTTACTGTGATGATCAATGATAATTTTTACATTATCAAATTCATTCTGCAACTGTTTTAATCTAACTTGACCTTGTTGAACCTGAACAACAGCATTTTTTGCTTTGTCGTCTAGTTTTGTTTCGTCATAGTTTTTGCCGTCTATTGTTACTGTCATATTATTTCTCCTTATGCTAATTGAATTTCAGCTGCAGCTTCTTTACCACGCTGTTCTGTTATTTCATAAGTAACTGCTTGTCCATCATTTATAGATGATATACCTGCAGCTTCTAAAGCTGACACATGAAGAAATGCGTCTTTACCACCATCGTCTGGTGTAATAAATCCGAATCCTTTTTTTGCGTCAAACCATTTTACTTTTCCTTGAGCCATATTATTTCCTTTTTAGTTTAGGTCGTTATATTTTAAAGTCCGAGAATTGACCTAGTTTCTTCCCGAATTTATTATCAGTTGATTGTGGTACTTGACCACTCTCAACTAAATTTGTTTGTGCTGATTGTTCTACATCATAAAATCTCATCTTTGATCTATCAACACCAAGAATAAATTTTCTATTAATCGTTGGATCATTATATCTATTCTTTAATTGTTTAACCATTATCTGGCCTTTTTCTTCTAATTCTTCACTTGATATTAAAGCAAACATAAAATCTGCTGTTGCAGGTAAACCAAAACTTTCAGATGTATCTTCTAATCCAACATCACTACTTACAAAACCACCTCTTGTAGTTTGTGTAGCAGAGAATATAGGTATATCATTCTCAACTGCAAGACCTCTTAATTCTTCAGCAATTGATTTGATGTAAGTATAACTATTCACATTTGCACCAGCCTTAAATCTTGCACTAGAACATATGTTTAAATAATCAATAAATACGATATCTGGTTTAAATGATTTTTTCATTGCCAACTCACTCAATAGACTTTTGAAATGTCCTGTATGAGCAGAAGCAGTAGGATATTCTTTGATGATTAACTTACCTGTTGTCTTGCTTTGTAATTTGTTTATCTTTGTTTCATACATTGAGTATGGTAATTCTTCAAGATCACTCATGCCAACGTTTAATAAGTTAGCATCTATTCTCTCAGCAATTCTTTCTTCAGCCATCTCCATAGTAATGTACAATACATTTTTACCTTGTAATAATATAGATGAAGCAAGGTGGGTCATAAACATTGTTTTACCAACACCAGTACCTGCAAGACAAATATTTAAAGTCTTACTTGGTATACCACCTCTTGTAATTTTGTTGAAGAAATTTAAATCTAATTCAAGTCTTTCTTCTTTCTTTCTATAAAAGTCAAATCTTTCTTGTGACTCTAGTAAATAATCATGCCCAACCTTTTGATCAAATGAAACTGATAATGCATTTGATAACATTTCTGGAAGATACTCTGGAGTATGTTCTTTATCTTTACCATCTAATATCTGAATACCACCAAGTATAGCATTATGTATAGCACGTTCTTTACAAAACTTTTCTGTTGTTTCAACTAACCATTCTTGATTAACAGGTTCTTTAGTCAGTGTAGATAGAATATCTGTTACCTTTTTATATTCATCTTCATTAATATTTCTACTACCATTAATTTCAATTGATAGAGCTTCCTTAGTTGGTAAATTATTATATTTAACAACAAACTTTTCAATTTCTGTAAATAGTAATTTTTCTAATCTATCAATAAAGTATTCCTGTTTGATAAAAGGTAAAACTTTTCTACAGTAATCTTCGTTATGGATTAAATTACTTAACGCTGTTCGTTCAATTCTTTCCATTAGCTTTATCTTCTTTCAGTTTTTCATCAATCAACACAACTAGTATGTCGCCGATATGGTTAATAAATTCTTGACTATCACAATCTGCTTCTATATTATTCTCTATTATAACATAATCAAACTGCATAGGCAAGCTACCATCAGGTCTTTTTTCAGACTCTGGTCTGAACCCAACGGCTCCGTACTTATAAACTATTGATGAAAATGGACCACTAATTAACTTTAGTGCCGTAAAGTCCTCAGCAGGTTTCTCTACGAACACATAGTCTTCCCTATGTTTAGGATTAGTCGTCTTGTGAATTGTTGGTATCGTCTGCTTCAACTCCATCTCCATATTTAAATTCTTTACTACATACTCCATCTAATTGTTCTAGTATCTCTTTAGTGAAATATTTTTTAGGGTCATTATTAATCGTCTTACCAAAAGTTTTTGAACCATCAGGTAATTCAATCCTAGTAGAAACTTGTTTAAATATGTTATATTTTAAAGCCAAGTCTAGTAGACCATAGTATCTATCCAAACCTTTGCTGTAGGTTAATCTTACATCTACAACTTTGTTTTCTTTGGTTAATCTTGATTTATAATTTTTACAATGTATTATGTTACCAATAATTTCTGTACCATCTTTTTCTTTTCTTTTAGATAGATATACAATTGATGACGCTGCATATTTTAGTCCTGATCCACCACCCATTTCTTTTTGTGGAAACATAGAACCAATAACATCATATGTATGATTGGTAATAATTAGAGGTACTTTTGCTTTACCTAATTTTAAAGTTAATACTCTAAAGGCAGCCTTAACAATTTGTGCCCTTGTCATATCTTTAGTTTCTTTTCCTTCTGCTGTATCTGTAATTTCTTTTGTAGTAGATAACATACCTAAACTATCTAATACTAATAATAATGGTTTTCTATCTGAAGCATTTTGTTGTGTGTACTTCTCTAATACAGTTAATGCTTGATGTCTAAATTCTTGTACAGTAGTCACTGGCATTACAACCATTCTGCTACTATCTATTCCTCTTTCTTCTATAATCTCTTTAGTAATCGCTGATTCTGATTCAAAGAATATAACACCACCGTCAGGATTCTTATCTAAGAAATGTTTACACATTCCTAATACAAAGAAAGTTTTACCCGTTGCACTTTCGCCTGCGATTGCTGTTATTTTATTTGATGGAAGTCCTCTATGAATAGAGCCGCCTAATAAGGCATTAAATATATATGATCCTGTGTCTATGAACGAATCAACATCTCCTGAAGCACCGTCTGATACTAAACTAGCATATTCATTGCCAGTTTCTTTAATTACATCTTTTAAAAAATTACTCATTTTTATCCTCAATTGTTTACGATTACATTATTTAACATATTATACTATATATATTTATAATAGTCAAGCACTTCAAGCACTTATCCAAAGAAATCATCTAAATTTGCTTTTCTGGAATTACCAAATAAGTCTAGTGTTTTATCTCCGAAACACCAAACATTCTCTATAAACAACTTGTTCATAAAGTCTGCTTTTGCTTTAGCATCTACAAATAACTTATCTGATTTAGGCCGTTGCATGATTCTCATACCGATCTGACCTAGAAACTTATCTTTTAATCTATTCACTAGTTCGTCACTTGATCTATATCTCTTACCTTTGATCTTGGGATCCATAATATTTACAAATAGAAATCTTGATACTGCCATTGATTTTTCAGCAACAGGTAAATAGAAGTCATCACGCCATCTTTCATACTCATTAAATTTAGACCATGATTGATCCTCTTGAAACTCACCACCTTTGTTATATTCTTCGGTAGAAAAATAAGGTGGGGAGGTGAAGGCAACATCTATGGGTGGTAATTTGTGATAAGGTAAGTCTTCAGCACCACATCTCCATATAGTTACCTTCTTAGGTTTAACTAGTAGTTTATTATATTTTGAAATTTGTTCTGTATATCTAGCATAAGTATTTGGATTAGGATCACAACCATAATATTCTTCAGCGTCTGAAGCAAAGAAACCTGCAAGTCTATCGCCCCAACCACAACTTGTATCTAATACTCTTTTAGCATTAGTCATTTGATATATTGCTTTTGCAACAACAGGTTTAAATTGTGTTGCGATATATGTACCAAGTCTGAAAGCACTCATATAACTTTTATGAGTTAATAAGCCACCTATTAGTTGTTCTGTTTCAGTACCATCTAAATCTCTAACTGTTTTTTTCTGAACATCATTAATACCACGCCATATAGGACCTAAGCATTTCCATATAGCATATGCGTCACCATTTTCCCATACTTCTTTAGGTGCTCTAAATCCATAACTACCACATTCTAGTCTCAAATCTTGCATGAAATAATTAGATACATTATTAAAAGTACTTGGTCCATTAATTAAACCTAGACCGTACTTATCATAACTGTATTCGTAATCATCATATTTCTCAAAGACTTCTTTCTCAACTTGTTCTTTAGGTGTACATATAGAGTTAGTATTAAAATTCTTTAATGAATTAAAACTATCTCTCATATCATCTTCTGATATTTCTTTTAAAGGAAATACAGGTCTTTCGGTAGCAATATAATCAGCAAGGTTCTTTCTCATATCTTCCTTGCCGTATTCTGCGTTCATGGACTCAAACGTCTTGTTGTCTAGTACAGGTAGTTTATCGTCCCCAGCGGAGGCTAATAGACGGCTATATAGTGTATTATTGCGTTGATAGTCTTTCATCATATAATTATAACATTTTTAATCTTGTTTGTCAACAGGTGGCACATCTTCAAAATCGGCATCAACTACGTTATCATCTGATTTATTTTCTTCTTTTTTAGGTTGTTCTTTTTGTTCTTGTTGTTCTTTTTGTACATCTTTATAAACTGCCTCACCTAATTTCATAGAAGATTCGGTTAATGTATTTGTTTTAGTTTTAATATCTTGAACATCATCACCTTTAAGTGCTTCTTCAAGATCAGTTATAGCAGTTTCAATTTTTGTTTTTTCTTCTTCTGAAACTTTGTCTCCATGTTCTTCAACAGTTTTCTTAACACTAGCAACAAGACCGTCAGCATTATTTCTAGCCTCAATCTTTTCTTTAATCTTTTCATCTTCTTCTTTATTTACTTCAGCGTCTTTAACCATTTGTTCAATTTCTGTTTCTGATAAACCGCCTGATGCCTTTATAGTTATCTTTTGTTCTTTACCTGTTCCTTTATCTTTAGCAGATACAGATAAAATACCATTTGCGTCAATATCAAAAGTTACTTCAATTTGAGGAACACCTTTTGGTGCAGATGGAATACCATCAAGGTTAAAAGTACCAAGTGATTTATTATCTTTTGCAAGTTGTCTTTCTCCTTGTGTCACTATAATACTAACAGCACTTTGATTATCTTGAGCAGTAGAAAATGTCTGACTTTTATTTGTAGGTATAGTTGTATTCTTTTCAATAATCTTTGTAGATACACCACCAAGTGTTTCGATACCAAGTGATAAAGGTGTAACATCTAATAGTAATACATCTTTAACATCACCTTGTAATACACCAGCTTGAATTGCAGCACCTATTGCTACAACCTCATCTGGATTAACTCCTTCATGGGGTTTCTTACCAAAAAACTTTTCAACTGCTTCTTTAACTTTCGGCATTCTTGTCATACCACCCACAAGTATTACCTCACTTATGTCGGATATTTTTACGCCTGAATCTTTTAATGCTATTTTACAAGGTTCTAATGATTTTTCAATTAAACTTTCTGTTAAACTTTCAAATGTTCCTCTATTTAACTTAATGTTTAAATGTTTAGGACCTGTTTTGTCAGCAGTGATAAAAGGTATATTGATATCTGTTTCAATAACAGATGATAGTTCACATTTTGCTTTTTCAGCAGACTCTCTAACTCTTTGTAAAGCAAGTTTGTCTAAACTTAAATCTATACCAGTGTCTTTTTTAAAATTGTTAATTAAGTAATCTACTATTACATTGTTAAAATCTTCACCACCTAATGATGTATCACCATTTGTAGATTTAACTTCAAATACTCCATCACCCAATTCAAGAATAGATACATCAAATGTACCACCACCTAAATCGTAAACTGCTACTGTGCCTGATTTCTTTTTATCTAAACCATATGCTAATGCAGCTGCTGTTGGTTCATTTACTATTCTTTTAACATCAAGACCTGCAATTTTACCAGCGTCTTTTGTTGCTTGTCTTTGTGAATCGTTAAAGTAAGCAGGTACTGTAATCACAGCCTCTTTAACTTCTTGACCTAAATATTTTTCAGCAGTTTCTTTCATTTTTTGTAAAGTGAAAGCTGAGATTTGTGAAGGTGAATACTTTTTATCTTTTGCTTCTATCCAAGCATCTCCATTATCTGCCTTAATAATTTTATATGGTGTTGTCTTTATATCTTTTTGTACAGATACACCATCAAATTTTCTACCAATTAATCTCTTAACTGCATAGATAGTGTTTTCTGGATTAGTTACCGATTGTCTTTTTGCTGGTTGACCGATTAATATTTCATCACCAAAAGCGACTACCGAAGGAGTTGTTCTCACACCCTCAACGTTTTCTAATACTTTTGCTTGTGAACCGTCCATGATTGCTACACATGAATTAGTGGTACCAAGATCTATTCCTATTATTTTGCTCATTATATGTTTCTCCTTTTTTTACTATACTATGCTATATAATAACTATTTCTCAAATGTCAAGTGCTTAAATTAAAAAAATTCATCTAAGGTTGATTTCTTCTCAAAGTTCCAATTGATTGCTTTCACAATAAATCTTAATGGTTCTAAAAATGATTTGGTAAACATATCATCATAATCAATATATTGATGTAGTTTAAATTCTTTCGGTAATTGAGTTGAGAAAGATATTACATTTTCTCTCAAAGGATTAGGTTCTTTCAATGCAATAAACTTAACCTTATCACCGTCTTGTATTGTTTCATATTTTACTAGTTTATGTTTCTTCAATTGATTATTATAAAGTAAAGCACCTCTCACATGAATAGGTGTTGACTTTTGATATATGTCTTTTG
>Ga0209830_10004160_pt1 | contig 10708 bp, 7 predicted proteins | sample ArcticOcean_MG_C_12_FD_187439 | JGI IMG/M metagenome (GOLD analysis project Ga0209830, IMG submission 187439) | Marine microbial communities from western Arctic Ocean - ArcticOcean_MG_CB8_130 (SPAdes) (version 2) | ecosystem: Environmental > Aquatic > Marine > Oceanic | place: Arctic Ocean...
TTTTCAAACGTTGTTCTGTCTTAAATAACAAGCACTACTCAAAGTAATTTCCTTAAACGTTCTGAGTGTTATAGGCCAATGGTGTTTGTTTTTTTTGTTCTTTAAATACCCTAAAGAATGTCTGGGGTGCACTAAAGCCCGCATCAATAGAAAGCGAATTTATAGTGTGCTTGTTTAAATAACCCCCATCAATAAGTTCCACAGCATGCCTTATACGATGGTGATTTAAAAATGCTTTAAAGTTCTTGAAATGGGATGCTTTGATAGCATTTCTAATAGTGTCAGCACTTACGTTTGAGTGGAACTGCATTTTTGCTAATGAAAAATCGGGTTCTAAAAATAATTTTTGAGACGTTATTACTTGTGTTAAGTGGTTTAAGGCTTCATTTTCCTGAGCTAAACCAGAACCCACCAGCTTAGAGAAATTAAGTTTTGTAATGCTAATTAAAAAGCCAGGAATTATAAAAGGAAATAAAAACTCAACCATTAATAGCATTCGACTTAAAGTCGTGAGCGTTGCAGCACTAATATGCTTATTAAAATAATTTTGTGAACTAATTAAAAATAAGAGGTTAAATAGTATAATTGAAACGTAGAAAGTGAAATACCTTACAAAAGCCTTTGATTGATTTGTTTGCTCCTTAAAGCGCTTCATTGCAGCCCGTAAATCATACGCTAACAAGGCCCCTATAATTACGCTGGAAAAATAAGTGAAAACGGCGGCATCTCTATACAGGATGGTAAGCGAACTCGTATTATTACCAGGGTTTATTATTAAAGGCACTGGCGGCAAAAACCGATACCCCAAGAAATTACAAACAAAAAGCGCAAGACTTGTTAAAAAAATAAAGATAATTCCTTTTGGCACTTTTGGAGGTGTCTTTAAAAAAATAGCTTTTGAAAACAGTAATAGCAATATCAAGCTTAACTGTTTAAGTAAAATAGGCATCATTCCTGGAAACACAACTAGTTTCATGAACAACAGAAGTCCTAAAAAACATATCAAAAAATTCAGCGTGACATGCCCTATGAAAAAAGACAAATAGATTTTGTTGTGAGCAGTCCTTGAACGCATCAAGCGGTAAGTCATGATGAACAAAAACAATATAACAAAAAAATAAAGTGAAAACGTCATTTAGTACATAAAAGAAACTAATGTACACCATTTTTTACATTTTAAGATAATAAAAACTGCTTTATAGGAGTCATTTGTGTTTAAAATATAAAACAAATAACTAAACAACTTCTAATTTTGCATTCTGAAACCAATTTAATTATAATCATGAAAAAAATTACAGTATTAATAATTGCAGTGTCCTCCAGCTTATTCGCACAAACCCCACTGTTGTCAGTTTCTAGTGGGTCTTCTGTAACCATCGGAAGTGGCAGTCAACTAAATATCGGAGGAATGCATTTATCGCCCACGTCTAATTTCACTATTTCAGAAACTGTGTTTAGTAAAAGTAGTGTGGCAGCCACTCCCGGAACGGAAGAAAGCATTAGTAAGGTGTATGCGTTCTCAATTCCGCAGCCAAACTTCTCTGGAACTATCGAAGTCCGTTATGAGGATACTGAGTTGAATGGCAATACAGAGGCAGCACTTGCTGCATTCTCAAGACCAGACAGCAGCGCTTCTGAATGGATTGAGCATTCAGGATCTGTTAACGCAACCGAGAATTTAGTAATAGGAGAAACCCTAGCGGATGAAACCCTTGGAGAGATCACGGCAGCAACCAGTGGGACACTAACCATCAAGCCGATAACTTCTACTTTTGAAATAGGAGTATTTCCAAATCCGGTACAATCACATGTAGCGCTAAAATATGAGGGCGAACTGAAGGCTGTATTGTATTCTGTGACAGGAGCAAAACTATTTGAAACTAGAGCGAAACGCATTGATATGAATTCATTTCCCAGTGGTGTTTATTTTATCAATGTTACAAAACTAACCAACCAACAAACTAATACTTTTAAAATTATTAAAAACTAACCAAAAATGAAAACGATATTAAAATCAATTATTTTTATAGCATTTATTGCTGTTAATTTAACGGCATTTGCTCAGGTAGGAATTAACACCAATACACCAGAAGCTTCTGCCGCCTTGGATGTGACTTCAACAGAAGGCGGAATTTTAATTCCAAGACTTACAGAAACCCAGCGTGATGCCATTGCATCTCCAGCAACCGGACTGATGATCTTTCAAACCGATGAAACCACTGGTTTTTATTTTTATGATGGTGCCGCTTGGGCACAACTTGAAGGCCCTGCGGGTGCAGATGGCTTAACAACATCTGTGAATGGGGTTAGTCAAGTAGATGGCGCAATAACATTGACAACGACTGATATCCCTGAAGGAACTAACATATACTATACAGAAGCCTTGGTATCAGCAAATAGTGCTGTCGCAGCAAACACAGCTAAACCAGGTGTTACAAGTGAACAAGCAACTACTATTAGCAACACTTCTGGCACAAACACAGGAGATCAAGATATCTCTGGAATAGTAATAAATGCAAACGACATTTCTACCAATGTATCTAGTATCTCAAATTTACAATCTTATCAAGCGACACAAGACAGTGCTATTACCTTGAATACCGCAAAAACGGGAATGCCAACAGCTACGGAAGTTGGTGAAATAAACTATTGGAATGGTACTGCATGGGCAACCATTGCTCCAACAACAAATGACGGTGCAACGCTACAAATGACAGCAGGTGTGCCTGCTTGGGTAGGCGGAACAATTCCACCACCTATTGCACTGCACTCAAATGGAGTGACGCTAGTTGCTGGGGCGTCTGCTGTTACTGGACAATCATATGATTACAATGGAACGTCATACTTGATAGTTGATGACGCAACTATTGCTGCTAATAAAACAGCAAATATTGTAACAACTAGAGTTACTACTATGGCTAATCTATTTTCATGGAGTTCATTCAATGGTGACATCAGCCATTGGGATACCGCGGCAGTTACTGATATGGGTAGTATGTTTCGAGGTGCCTATGCATTTAATCAGGATATAAGCTCTTGGAATACTGCGGCAGTTACTAATACGGAAAGTATGTTTAGAGAAGCCAATGCATTCAATCAAAATATAGGCTCTTGGAATACTGCAGCAGTTACTGATATGAATAATATGTTTCGTGGTACCGATAGCTTTAATCAGGATATAGGCTCTTGGAATACCGCAGCAGTTACTAGTATGGGTTCAATGTTTAGAGATAACATCGCATTCAATCAAGACATAGGCTCTTGGAATACTACAGCAGTGAATGATTTGAGCTCAATGTTTAAATATGCTTCAGCGTTCAATCAAGATTTATCAAGTTGGTGTGTTCAAAATAACTTTAATTCTGAACCGAGTCGTTTTAAAGAAGGTGCAAATAGTATTTGGGCAACTGATACGTCAAAACATCCTGACTGGGATGCCGATTCTTGTCCAGATTAATACCAGCCCAAAGAGGCGATTAACCTATTAGGACAAAAAGTAGTAGCCCAAACGTTTAATTAAAGAATAAAAAGCTTATTCAATTATTACATCTTGAAATCAAAAAAACCCACTCCATTGCAGTGGGTTTTTTTTGTGCATAAAATACGGAGGATTATGATCCCTGAATCCAAAAAACAAAAAAGCCGAAACGTTCGTTTCGGTTTTTTTGTTTTCAAACGTTGTTCTGTCTTAAATAACAAGCACTACTCAAAGTAATTTCCTTAAACGTTCTGAGTGTTATAGGCCAATGGTGTTTGTTTTTTTTGTTCTTTAAAGGCTCTTTTTCAATTGCGTCATTTTTTTATAAATTTTAAATCAGCGCTGTTTTCATTAGAAGAAACTTTTAAGATATAAACTCCTTTACTTAAGGCTTCTACATTTATAGAAATGTTTGGTTGTTGCTGCTTATTTACGGAACTAAATATTTTTCTACCTGTAATATCATAAATTGAAACTTTATCAAGCATGAAGCCTTTGGTAGTTTTAATATTTAATACTGAAACTACAGGATTCGGAGAGAGATATAAATTAGTATCAAATAGATCTAAAACTACACTTAATACATTGCCAATTAAAGTTATTGAATTGGCTTCCTTACTGTAATATAAAACCTCGGGATTTCCTAAATTTCCATTGGGATCTATTACGGTTAGTTCAAATTTATAGTCTCCATCTGCAAGAGATGATAAATCTAAGTTCTCTAAATTAGTTGTTTCAGTATTTAAACTTCCTTGAAAGTTTAATGACATTATATTATTAGATTTTCCGGAATACGAACTCTCAATATTTAACTCATAAGTACCACCAATATCTACAGATTCTACTACTACAGCAATAACAAAATCGTCTAATGAACTTGTTCCGTCATTTTCCAGGTTGGACTGACTATAATAGGAATTAGGCAGTACGGTGTCTTTTGTGTATTCTGCCGTTTCTGTTGCAACTAGCTTGTCTTCCGTATCCGTAACTTGTATGGTTAACTTAATAATGCCGTCTAAAACCCCTGTGGTATTTATAGCGCTTACAGAAATGCTATCAGTTGCAAAGACTCCTTCACCTCTTACAACATTTCCTCCCATAAGACTATAAATAGTATATACATAATTAAGGCCTTCACATGGTTCGCAGCTCATAGAGGCTGTTATATTGTCTACATTATAGGTATTCACCACTTTGTCCGTAATGGCTACCTCTAAAGGGACTGTTAATTCTATATCAGATTCTATAAGGTCAAAACGAACATATTCTACAAAAGAATATTTCTCCCAGTTTCCTGCTTTATCTCGAACGTTAGCGGATGCCATCCCCCATTGGCCAGGAGGAGAACCTTGTGGTAGGGTGAGGTTAAAGTTGTACACACGCCACTCATTATCATTTTGAGGTGTGGCATCATGTACATTTAAATCTGGGTTATTCATCGTACTGTTACCCGTCTGATACCCATGAATACCCCCTAAAGGATCTCTTAAGGTAAAACTAACACGATCTACTCCAGACTCATGGCCAACAAAATCAGATAAATCTCTTGCCAATATCGATATATCTACTCGAGTTTCCCCATTCGGTGCATCTGGATTGGTAGGCTCTGCAGTAATGGTAATATTATTGATATCGATCTCTGGTTTTAAGCTATCTGGATATAGTGTTTCTATATAGATACTATCTCTAACTTCTTTAAAAATACTAAATTTATTTTTTTCTGAGATGCTAAAATCGGCCGTATCTTTTACGTGGTAAACTGAACTGTTGTTTCCTGCAATATCTCCAACTGTGTGTTGAGATGTTGTGTAATATCCAGATTGAAGGTGCTCGTATAATAATAAATACAATTCAAAATGCTTGTTAGAATCAACACCATTGTCATAGTTTAACGCTTCGTCTACAATTGGATACCCTATAACTTGAAGCTCATAAACTTCTTGTCCACTATTATTGGGTAAATTAATTCTTGTAAGCGCTCTTCTAGTTGGATTTGCATCATAATGAGATAAACTTATTTTAAGCGCTCTCATGAGCTCTCCATTTTCATTTGGCGCCCCATAACGATTTCCAGGCATAAATTTATCTTCTACAATTTCATAGGTATAATCATGGTTGTAGGATGGTGATAATATGTCTTCTAAAGGATTTTCTATGTAGAGCTTCATTCCTATTGTAGATGTATTCTCATAACGTGAATTCCCCACAGGATCTGTTACTTTAAAAGAACCTAAGCTCCAGTAGCCACTTTTTTCTAATTTGCTAAAGGTGACGGTTCCTATTAAAATAGAATCTTGTGCTTGTCCATTTTCTGGATATAACCGAATGTCATGAATTGTGCCAATACTCGATGCAAATCGAATATAAGCAGAACTTGCACCGTCGATAGTAGGGTCTTTCGTATCTGAGTTTAAACTAGCCCTTATAGTTACCACCTTATTATCTTCAGAACCACCCACAACATTTACTTCTATTTTGGTAACTTTACCTGGATAGGTGTAATCTGGAAATAAATTATAGACAGTAAAGGTTAAGTCTTCTCTAATTTGTGCAACGTATCGTGTACCATGCATCACGCGGTCTCTGACAAATTCGTATTTTCTTACCGAAACCGATAAAAGTGCGTCTGGATTTGTTAGGTAAAAAGCAATAGATTCTGATAAATCTTCATTTGGATCTTTTAAATGTGCATACGCAGAAACAACTTCGGTAGTGTTGTAGGTAGACCAACCACTTGCAGAGGTAGGGTCTAAAAACCAACCGCCAAGTTCTGTCCAATCATCTTTTAGTTCTTGATCAAACGAATAAGCCCACAAAAAATGCGCTTTTTCGTGCAAAATTATTCTTCGCGCATCATTTATATCCCCACCATTAAAGGCTTTTGACATAAACTCAATCGTGTTTCTTCCAGCAAAAGCTATTGCAGCGGCACTTGGCATTACAGGGTCGTCTTGTCCATTAATTCTTCTTACCAAATATTGCAAGCCTTGTTGTTTGTGAAACCCTTCTGGAAGCTCTTCGAACATGGCCAGTATTTCGAGTTTTTCTGATTTAAAAAATTCTTGAAAATTACTGGAGTCTTCACCCATTAAATCTTCTGTTTGCTGATTTGCTGTCATGAACTTAACTCCAAAACGTTCTTTGGCGAGCCAATTAAGAACTCCCTCATTATTGGCAAAATCAGTGATAAAATTAACTACTACATGATACAATCTTTTAGAAAAGAATTTTCCTCGGATTCCATCAATAGTTACAATTTGTGGCTCAGCATAAACAAATGCACTCTGACTCACTGTCGCGTAGGGTATTTGGCTAGAATTATCAATAGAAAGATCGTTATCTTGTTCTAAATCTGTAAGCATAAATACGCCCCGAATATTTTTACCAGTTTCATAATCTAGACCATTTCTTTCACCGTATTTTCCGTAAGGTAAATTTGAAAACATTTTATATAATCTATAACTATCTTCATTAGACCATGGTTGAATAGAGTCTGATAAAATTACACCGTATTCGGTTCTAAGTTTTACCGCAGAAAAATCATCGGGTACCGCTATAGAGTCATTTAAAACAACAATTTTTGCAGGCTCATTAACATATCTTTGAGTTGCGTGTCCTGCTGCACTTCCATCATCTTGCCAAGTGTAATCATAATCATCATTGGTAAGTGGTGTAAGCGTCCAAGTCATACTAGCAGCTGCAGGAATGTTGATTATTTGCTGTGACGGATAGCTATATCCTGTTGCGTCTAACTTAACAGCCCATTCTCCTTCATCCAAATCAAAACGAACTGTTGTGGTAGCACCTCCATTGAAGTGTGCCCACTCTTTTAGTAAAATATCTGAAGATTTTTGGACAATGATACGAATAGAATCTGTTTCTTGGATTCCTTCAATGTGAACTTCAAATTCATTTTGTGAAAAGAGTGAAATACTAAAAAAAAGTGCTAAAAAAATAAGGGCTTTAGGCATCATACTATTAATTTTTTTCCAAAAGTAATATTTTTAATATTACTTCTGGAGGTAAACTAAAAGTAATATTAAAAATATTACTTTTAGCCCCTATTTAGGCTAATTTTTAGATAAATAAACCAGAATTTTTATGAAGAATACTCAGAAGTGAATTCATCTGTAATTGCACCGTCTTCTATAGTTTGAAGAACACCCATAGCAGCTCTTTCTCCAGCAATCATCGCGGCATTTAAAGAAGCATTTAACAATTGATCTCCAGCTAAGAAAATACTAGATTTCAATTTGGTTTCTGTACTAGAAATTTCATATTGAAGATTTGTTAATTTTGGCAATGCTTTTTTAATTTGATACCTCTTTAAAAAAGAGATGTCAGAAATACCACATGCAGCATGGAGTTCTTCCACCACTTTAGCAATCAAATCTTTTTCATTTAATTGATGCCCTTTAACAACGGTTACAGACAACAACTCTTTTCTTGTTCTGTTTAAAGTTGCAACACTTGTGTGATAAAAAATATTATTTACAAGCATATTTTCATCGGAGATTAATCCAATTAAAGGTTTGTTTATTAGGCTCTTTTCAGCTTCAAAATATAAGGTATCGCAGCTTTTCCATTCCGTTCCCTGGTTTTTTAAGTTTGAAATTAAAGCACTAGCCTCTGTTGCAATAATGGTAATATTACTTTCTAAAATACGTTCATCTTCTAAAATAATATGCTGGTCTTTTACTTCTCTAACTGGCGTATCAAAATAAAAGGTGGTATTTTTTAGCTTGTTTTTTAATTGATTTGGGATTGCTTGCATTCCTTCTTTTGGAATTACCGCCAAACCATTACCAAACATTTTGTAGACAAATTCAAACATTCTGCTAGACGTTTCTAATTGGGTTTCTAGAAAAATACCACCAAAAAAAGGTTTGAAAAAATCGGTGATTATTGCATCAGAAAATCCAAAATCTTTTAAATAGTGCAGGGTGGTTTTTTCTTTGGTTTTAAAGATAGCCGAAATTTTCTTTTTCTTTAAAAGCGTATTTAGCTTTAAAATTTTTATTTTATCCGAAAGGGTTCCTACAGTAGAAAGTAAGGTTGGAAATAATAAAGACAAGCTCCGGAGTGGGTCTCCAATCGTTTGTGCTTTTCCATTTTTAAAGAGCGTTGCTCCAGGTAAAAGCTTTTGTAAATCTAAAGCTTTATAGTTCAAATATTTTTTTGCTGCAGGATAGGAAGTAAGTAACACTTGAAACCCATGATCTAACGTATATCCATTCACAAGATCAGATTTTACGCGGCCACCAACAGTGCTAGACGCTTCGATAATTATTGGATGATAGCCATGGTTTTCTATAATTTGAGCCGCAATTAAACCGCTAATTCCAGCGCCAATAATATGAATTTTATATACTGATTTCTCCATTTTCTATTGCTGTTAATTTGGCTTTCTTCTTTAAATAAGAAGCAATGATGCGTTGAATATCTCTGTTGTCTTTTTTTGGTTCCACAAAAAACTGATAGTCTTCGGGATTTTCTAAAGTTGCAGCTTGAGAAGTAGCTACATAACCAATTCCTTTGTAGATACCCTCTAAAATTAGTGCAAATCCAATTTCGTTTTTAGTTCTTCCTTTTTCTTTAATAACCAAGTTTTCTGCACCAATTCCAACGGATGCAATGGCTTCTTTTACTCTTTTGTTATAGGATTCAACTGTTTCTTTGTCACAGCAAACACCCTTACATTCTTTAAGTTGGTAATGAAAACAACTAGAAACATTGGTTTGTAAATGACAGTATTTCGGACACAATTCAAAGGTTTCGCACAAGGTTTCCAAATGATGTCTGCATTCTGAAATAGAATAGTATTTCATAATAGCATTTGGAGCCAGTTTTAGACGATTATAGGCCAGATGTATAATTCCTTTCTGATCTTCATAAGAAAATAACCCAACGGCTTCTGCGGACTTTCTTTGTGCTCTATTGAACTTTGGATAGATGTGTTTTATTTCCGAGGATTCTAGTAATAGTGCTAATAGTTCACTCCCTGTTCTTGTGAAAGAAATATCGGCAGTTTCTAGGCACATGGTTTGCTCTTTTTTCTTTTTATCGTAAAAATGACTGATTACGCGCTGCTTTATATTATTTGCTTTACCCACATAAATAATTTCTTTGGCTACGTTTTTAAAGTAATACACACCGTGTTTTTCAGGCAATTTATCTACTACAATTTTGTCTAAAAGAGGGGGTAAGGTGGCTTGTCTAGATGTTGGATTTAAAAAAGAATTGATCGTAAAATTAGCATCTCGAAGAAGTAACCTCCTGAAGAGCTCTACAGTGGCTTCGGCATCTCCTTTTGCGCGGTGCCTGCCATTTATAGGAATGTTTTCTGAGGTACAAATAGCACCCAAGCTGTAAGAAGACAAACCAGGAATTATTTGTCTTGTCAAACGAACAGTGCACAATTTTTTTCGTTTAAAATCGAAGCCTAGACTTTTAAATTCGGCATGAATTATATTGTAATCGAAGTTTACATTGTGTGCAACAAAAATAGTGCCTTGGGTAATTTCTTCAACTTTTTTTGCAATTTCATAGAATTTGGGTGCATTTCTTACCATGGCATTGGTAATGCCGGTAAGATTGGTAATGAATGCAGGGATGTTTTGTTCTGGATTTACCAAAGAGGTAAATTCATCAACAATCTTTTTCCCATCGAAAATTAACGCAGATATTTCAGTTATTTTCTGTCCTTTAGGCCCGTTTCCGGTAGTTTCTATATCTACAACTGCGTACAACAATTAGGCAATTAAGTTTTTTAAGTCTGAAATTATTTCTGTAGGATTTTCAGCACCAAAAACATAGCTTCCAGCAACTAAAACATTGGCACCAGCTTCAATTAAAGCGTTTGCATTTTGGTTTGTAACACCACCATCAATTTCTATTTGGCAATCGGATGCTGTAAAATCTATTAATTGTCTTAATTGGCTTACTTTTTTATAGGTATTTTCTATAAAAGATTGTCCGCCAAAACCAGGGTTTACACTCATAATACACACCAAGTCTAAATCTTTAATGACATCTTCTAAAACTGAAATTGGCGTGTGTGGATTTAAGGCTACACCAGCTTTCATCCCCGCATCTTTTATGGCTTGAATGGTTCTGTGCAAATGCGGGCACGCTTCATAGTGCACTGTTAAAATGTTGGCTCCTAAATCTGCAAAAGTCTGAATGTACTGCGCTGGATTTACGATCATCAATTCACATCAATTGTTTTTT
>Ga0209830_10004170_pt1 | contig 10694 bp, 17 predicted proteins | sample ArcticOcean_MG_C_12_FD_187439 | JGI IMG/M metagenome (GOLD analysis project Ga0209830, IMG submission 187439) | Marine microbial communities from western Arctic Ocean - ArcticOcean_MG_CB8_130 (SPAdes) (version 2) | ecosystem: Environmental > Aquatic > Marine > Oceanic | place: Arctic Ocean...
CAGGTGCTTGGCCCAATAGTGTTGCAGAGCAACACAGCGTTCGCGATTTTTTGACACCTTAGGTTATCCTATACTACCATATCTACACGAGCTATTGACAAGGCTAACAGTGAGCAGAGTTCTTACGGTACTTGAACGGATATGCCCTAATGGACGGAACTTATTGTGTGTAGGGCTTTATGTGATTAGTGAGTATAGGCCATACACGGCTAGACTTAGGACGATGAAACGGACTATGCTGAAAGGGTATCCCAGTCGCACAGAGTCAAGATGCCGTAGGAACTGTAGGCGCACGGATCTCTCCTCACGTTTGAGTTCTGGGTTGTGTTGATCATACTCCCTCTGTGTAGGCATACGGATAGTTATGACTGGTACGTCGCATGGTGCACAATGACGGTGGAGCATTGTAGCTATGCCTGCCATCCTCAGGAAATCATTACCAAATTTACTTGCTTCGCAACTGTATTCGCAGTCGCTAGCAGGCTCTGACGTGGTCGTGGCTGGAGCCAGGTCGGCCCTTGACCCAGTATGCTCTGCGGATCGTGTGGGTGTGGTGGTGCTATCGCTTCGTGAGTGTGTTCCGTAGGTACGAGGCGTATGCCACGAGGCCCACTATCAGGATGTAGAATAAGATGCTTGATATCATTGTGTGTGTATTTAACACCGCGGCCGGTAATGATTGGTAATAGCACAAGAGAATGGCGGCACAGCCAGAACGGTGCTTTGGTAAGCATTGGTAAGGGGTCCATGACCAAGCCAAATGCACCAATGGGTTTCGCACCGCGAGCACAGGATCCGGTAAGGTTTGGTAGGGTGAAACACATGCAAGACCACTTGGTCTTTGGTTTGGTCTCCGGCGTTGGTAAGCATTGGTAAGGCGCCCCCATCCTGCCAGGATCCTGCCGTGTGTGACCTTTACCAACCTCCGCCTCCGGCTAGGGGATAGACATACACAGCACGGAGCACAGCACAGCAGGGGATGAGCACAGCACAGTAGGACACAGTGGCACAGCATAGAGCACAGTCACACAGCCAGGGCAGGGCCCACAGCACAAGTTGATCGCACAGCACAGCACACAGCACAGTCACACGGTGCACACAGTCAGGAGTGGCGCGAGCCGTCGCATGACCCACACTGGGTCGGTAATGAAAAGAAAAAAGAAAAAAATTTCCGACCCGGCCGGCATGTGTTTTTAAGGCGTGGTGCTACAGAAGTGGTAGGGCAACGATAAAATACCCCCATATACAAAAAAATGCACATACTCAGAAAAGGTCTGCTATGCCGGTCTGTGTTCTACTGCCAAACGGCCACCCGACCGTGTACCTCAGATCTGGAAATTTTGCACAGCATTTTTCACACGGTGTGCTATACGCCTCTGTGCTGTAAATACTCACATGCTTGTACGTGCTGTAGTCTTATATTCGATCCTCACAGTGTGTGCGTCCGCTTTCCATGAGAACACCTATGCCGTGTTTGAACTGCGAGAACAGTTGCTCATGCTCACGATCAATCTGTGGGAGTTGTTGGCACAGCTGGAGTATGCGTCGGAGTCACTGAGGCAACGTGTGTACTTGGACATGGGCGTGATACAGTCAGAGATAGCGGACACGATAGCGGAACTGATGCGACTGGACACGCTCCAACACCCCAGGTCAGAATAGACGTTACGCACTAAAAAAAACGCTGGCGCTCCGCTCTGGCACCTGCATGGCTGACCTGCGTTTCGGGTAGACAACATCGGACACACTAGTGTATAATTACGTGTATCAGGGATCAGGAAGGGAGACTGGATTGATCCCTGGGTACCCAACAACAAGGACACACATGATATACACAGACCAAGAGAACGAATGGTTGAGCAAGCCAGCAAAGAAGAACAAGAGGGTCAGCAACCAGACGGTGGACGGATCAGCACCCCGGGACTATCGCAAGCACGACTGGGCCATAACAACCACCATAGAAGTCAACGGCAAGACCTACATCATGCCGGTACAGGTGTGATGAAGTTCTATCGTTGGTACGAGATGTACGGTGTGTACAGCACCTACACACGGTTCAGCTGTAGGGTCTACGTCCGATAGGTTATAACACACTATAACCAAGCACACCCAGATATCATTAACTGCTGTTTGAACACACGGCTAACTACACTTGTAGACGATATCGTCCACGAACAACAACTAAAAAAGAGACAACAACAATATGAGTACACTAAAAGGAAAAGTAAAATGGTTTAATGGCACCAAAGGTTTTGGATTCATTGAACGAGAGGACAAGGAGAAAGACGTGTTCGTACACGTGTCAGCTGTGAGAGACGCAGGACTGGATTACCTGAACGAAGGCGATGAGATGAGTTTTGAAGTAGAAGATGGGCCAAAAGGTCCGAATGCAACAAAGTTGCAAAAAATCTAACACACAATCCCATAACATTCAGACATCGGCACAGCCAACAAAAGGTTGAACCACGTCCGGTGTCTGTGCTAAAATACAGCATGGATCGAACTGTAGAAGTAGCAACCACATACAATCAGAAGTACTACGACATCATTGGTAGAAGGATGGTGGAGTCATTCGTCAAGTACTGGCCCAAACACATAAAACTACACGTGTACTGGCAAGAAGCAGAGCCAGAGATCATGGCAGACAACATAGTGTATCATGAGCTGTACAAGGTACAACCACAACTGAAGCAGTGGGTGGACCAACACACGGACCGTGAGTTCCATGGCTGGAGGGAAGACCGTGGCAAGTTCGTCTGGAAGAACGACGGGGTCAAGTTCTCACACAAGGTGTTCGCACAGACACACAGGATACGGAACAGTGATGCAGACATACTGCTGTATTCAGATGCAGACACGCTGTACCATGCGGAACCTGACCTGGACTACCTGAGCGAGATATGTCCAGCTGACAGCCTATGCACGTTCTTCGACAGACCAAAGTTCAGAGACGAGACGGGATTCTACATGCACAACCCACAGCACCCGAAAGCAAAGGAATGGGCCGACAGGTTAGAGGAGATATACTTGTCAGGTGAGGTGTGGACATACGAGAAAGACCGGGCGGCGGACCAATACACGATGGCGTTTGGCAGGGACTCGTTCAAGGACTGCAAACAGATGGACCTGATGAAACATCACGAGGGAGTTGATCCAAAGGATCCTGTGCCAACATCACCATTGAACAAATTTTTACAACATCTAAAAGGAGAGAAGAAAACATCATGACAACATATCCACTAGCATTTTCAACATGGGGCGACGAGGAGATCGAAGCAATACAGAGTGTTATAGCAACAGACATGTACACCATGGGCAAACACGTCAAGCAGTTCGAACAGGAGTTCGCGGAGAAGTTCGGTTCACCACACGCTATCATGGTCAACTCTGGGTCGAGTGCCAATCTCTTGATGTTGAGTCTACTCAAATGGAAATACAAACTAAAGGGTGACATCATTGTGCCAGTCGTGGGATGGGCGACAACCTACTTCCCTGTAACACAGAATGGATTCAGACTGAACTTCGTTGACGTGGATCCAAACACATGGAACATAGATGTGACAAAAATAAGAGACGCAATAACTCCTGAGACCTGTGCGATAATGCCAGTGAACCTTTTGGGAAACAGTTGCGACTACACCGAGATAAAAAACATATGTGAGGAACACGACCTCAAGCTGATAGAGGACAACTGTGAATCAATGGGAGCCATGTACGAGGGCAAACACACAGGCACGATAGGACTTGCGGGATCATTCTCTTTCTTCTTCTCACACCACATTCAGACCATGGAAGGCGGTATGGTTCTTTGCCGAGACAAAGACGACGCCGACTACATGAGATCATTGAGGGCACACGGTTGGGTCAGGGATCTGCCAGCGGACTCGCACCTGTACAAGAAGACAGGCAACGCATTTGATGACAACTTCATATTCGCCACACCAGGATACAACGTGAGACCATTGGAGATGAGTGGAGCCATAGGATCAGTGCAACTGAAGAAGTGGCCACAGATAGAACAAAGAAGGATTGACAACGCAAAGCATTTCGTTAATCTGTTCCATAGTAAGCCATGGTGTAGGATACAACAGATAATTGGGGAAAGCAGTTGGTTCACGTTTGGTATGGTACTGGACGGAGAACTGAAAGGACGTAGGGCAGAGATAGTCAAGGCACTGGACGAGGCAGGCATACAGAACAGACCACTTGCATCGAGAAACTTCCTGAAGCAACCTGTGATGAGAGACCTGGACTACATAGCATCGGGTGAGATGACAGCGGCCGATGACATACACGACAACGGATTCTTTGTTGGTAACGGCAGTGAGGACATCATAGACAGGCTAGACAAGCTGTACAGCGTCATTGTAAGTTTCACCAAATGAAGAAACTAACAATAGTAACCACTTACGGAACCAAGTACTGGCCATTGCCTGTGCAGAAAGGTCTCAAGACCATTGAGCAGTTCTGGCCAGAGCATGCGGAGGTTCTGGTGTACCCAGACGACATGTCACAGCAGATGCCGTTGCGTAACACGAAGTACTACGACCTGTGCAAGGAACAACCAAAACTGCAGGAGTTCATAGACAGGCACAAGGACAATCCCGAGTACAACCCCAGGATAAAACAGAATGATCAGGAGAAGAAGGACTTCGACAAGAACACACAGATATACATCTATGATGCTGTGCGTTTCAGTTACAAGGTGTTTGCCTGCATAGACGCATGGCAGAAGACCAAACCAGACATGCTTTGGTTCCTGGATGCAGACATAGTCACGTTTGAGAAGATAACAATGGACTGGCTGACACACATAACACCAGACGACAAGTTCACTTCGTACCTGGGCAGACCCAAGAAAGGTTTCTCCGAAACTGGTTACTACGCTTTCAACACAGCACACAAACACGCAGGAGAGTTCTTTGAACGTTGGCAGACCTACTACGACAAGGACAGGTTCCTGGAACTGAAAGGCTACACGGACAGTTTCACCTTTGATGGTGCCAGGCTAGAGCTTGAGAAGGAAGGCAAGATACAGAATGAGGATCTCAACGATGGTAGATGGGCAGGCGACAGGAGAAGCAGGCACCCATTCATCAACAGTGAGCTTGGACAGTACATGGATCACTTGAAAGGATATGATCGTAAGGCCGCAATGACTTCTAAGAAAAGGGATCTTACCACGAAGCAAAGCCACCCATATTGGAAGACCTTGAAAGATTAGTGTTGTAAATATCAACATGAGATCACTTATAACAGGTTGCCAGGGATTCATTGGTAAAAATTTAGCACAGCATTTAAAGAAACAAGGACACTATGTGGTAGGCATAGATAAAAAACTCAAGGTTAGCGACACGGTATACGTTGACGAGTTCGTGGGCCATGACATGGAAACCAGGATCTCACTAGAAAATGATTTTGATAGGGTGTATCATCTTTCAGCTGATGTACCAAACTCCAAAGGTGTTGGTGGCAGTCAGCTTACAACAGGAAGAAGCAACCCAATACAGACAATCCAAGCAATGGACTTCGCCGCAAGAAACAAATCACATTTGATATATGCGGTGTCGGCAATGATATACAACACAGAGTATCAAGGACACAACGGGCCGGACCTGAACGAGGACGAACACATATGGCCAGCCCAACCGGCAGGTAACATATACGGGATGGAAAAACTTTACAACATGCAGTTGGCAATAGAGTACGCCAAGAGCTACGACATGAAGATTTCACTACCAATCTTCCATGCCATGTATGGACCACACTGTGACATACTTGAGAATTCAAAAGTGGTTGCGGCAATGTGTGTTAAGATATTCAACGCAGAGGATCCCGGTGAGATTGAGATATGGGGTGACGGAACACAGATAAGATCTTTCTGTTACATAGATGATCTAATGGTAGGGCTTGACAAATTGATCGAGAACAATGTACATATACCTATCAACATGGGAAGTGATGAATCGATTACGATGACACAACTTGCAGACATGCTGATAAAGATCTCCGGCAAAAAAATTAGGAAGAATTACTTGCCAGCCGGACCAGCCGGGTGCATGAGACGTAACTCGGACAATACCAAAATAGAAAAACTTACCAGCTGGAAACCAAACTATCCTTTAGAACAAGGATTAAAGAACACATACGAATTCATTAAAGACCAGTTAACAAAATCTACGTAGTGTGCCGTCTATGTAAACAGGTGGCGGTGCCTTGCCTGAGAAGTCTACCACGGTGGGTGCGTTCAACAGTTTAGTCAACACTTCACGTAAGTACACCATGTCCACGTCGGGATTGTCCTCCAACCGTGTGTACTGCCAGTACTCATCCGACATGTGTTTGAAACGCTCCACGCCCTGGAAGTTTATGGAGTGGCAACCCAACCTGTGTGCCAGCCTCCAGCAATCCATCATCTCACGGTAGTTCCTACGCTGTGCCACGAAACTGATCGTGGTGCGTATGTCGTTGTCCCTCATCCATTCCAGGCCCTCCAACACCAGGCTCAACTTGCCTCCCCGGACCTGCGAGTAGGTTTCCTCCTGTGTGGCGTCCAGGCTGACGTCAACTGATCTTATCCTGTGCTTGTGTCTCAGCATGAGATCCTTGTTCTTGAGAACAAGATTGCCATTTGTTATGATGTGAAAACTGAAACATTCGGGTATGTCTTCTCTTCTGAGAAACTGTTTCCACGCCTCGCTGGCGAACACGTCACCGGCGCCGTCCATCTGCAACACCGTGGGGGTCTTTGTGTGCCTGTACGATGACACCAACTTGTCCAGTATGGCCTGTGCCGTTGGGTCTATCTTCTTGGCAAACACGCTCCCTGGCCTGCACATGGGACACTTCAAATTGCAGTTCATGTCTATGGCCAGCAGTATCTCCGCGGGTAACGGTGTGAGGTCGTTGACGAAATCCGGCAACTGCTCCACCATCTCCGGTTTCCACTTGTACGGACATCGGTCATGGCAGACAGAGAACGATTGATCCAGCACACCCTCACGCAATCGCTTGATGTTCTCGGCCTGCATGATCTCTGCCATGCTCTGTGTCAGCATGTTACCAGCCACGCCCGCTGTGTGCCAACCACCACACAGGCAAGGTTGCACTGTGCCGTCTTGATGTATCTGGACCTGTTTCCAGGGTGCCGAGCAAAATTTAAGCATACCCGTATTTAACTGCACATAGAATGATTGACTTATTCCCCACTCTAGTGTAGCATATGTCATATGTCATTTAACTTCGTAGCATTTGATCAAGAACAGTTTGGGGAATCACAAGACAACAGCACTTATTTTTTCCAAAACGTAAACAGGATAAGATACCAAGATGCCAAACGAGATCAGGTCAACTACCTGCCCCTGCACTTACGTGCCCCGTTTGACCTGCAACAGGTAATGGCAAAAATACCAAACGATATCTTTCTGATGATGCAACAAGGGATCATCAGGCCCTTGATAATCATGGTGACAGAACACTGGGATCTGTTCAACACCTTTGCTTGGGTTCAAAACGATTATGACCTCACGCCGGACTTTGGAAATGTTCCATACTCCGAGATGATACAGCACTTCACAAACAGGAGTGTACCAGAAGAGAATGTGACCTGGTTGGTACCCATGGATAGTCACATCGAGCAAATAGATTACCTGAGAAGGCGAGGATACAAGATAGCCTGCAAATTCATACAGTTCGATTTCTTCCTCGAAACATTGAGATTGACGGCAAACAGATATGAACCAAAAACAAAAACTTTCGAGAAACACTACAGTTGCCTGTTGAACAGCATACCACGTAACCACAGATATGGAATGGTGTATGGCCTGTGGCAGGATAAACTGTTGCCACATGGTGATGTGAGTTGTTCACCGTATGAAGAGCTGACAGAAACCAAGCACAGCAACTGGACAAATGACAGCATCACAACGGATCAGTACATGTCGAACTTCACGGACTGGCAGGCCAACAAGGACAAATTTGTCGCATCGTTGCCACTGGTGTTTGACAACACCCGTAACCAACACTGGGACATAACAAACTATGATGAGAAGCACATATTTGAAAAATGTTTTCTGTGGATAGCATCAGAAAATAGCATACATGATGGTGTGTACATAACTGAGAAAACATGGAAGCCTATAGCGTATGGCAATCCTTTCTGCATCAATGGCGATGTCGGATCACTGAAGTACTTGCATAAGCTCGGCTTCCAAACGTTTGATAAATTTTGGGATGAGTCCTACGACAACGACACCAGCGTTGACAAAGTTAAAAAAATTACACAGATTGTTAAGGACCTGTGTAGTAAGTCGTTGCCGGAGATACAAGACATGTACAATCAAATGTTACCAATATTGAAACACAACCACGAACATCTTAAAACATTTACACAGTACGACGACATGTTGAAGAATCTATAGGTTGACTCAAAAAAGTTTATAGTGTACAATTAAACATATGCCACTTACACCAATAGTAATAGAACAGACATCCAAAGGTGAAAGAAGCTACGACATTTTCAGTAGACTTCTAAAGGATAGAATCATTATGTTGGAAGGACCAATAGAGGAACACACAGCCTCAGTGCTCTGTGCTCAACTGTTATTCTTGGAATCACAAGATGCCACGAAGGATATCGTATTGTATATCAATTCGCCGGGCGGACTGGTAACGGCAGGCATGGCTATCTATGATACCATGCAGTATGTGAAGTCAGACATACAAACAATAGTAGTGGGCCAGGCTTGTTCTATGGGCTCACTCCTAGCAAGTGCAGGCACCAAAGGCAAGCGATTGATGTTGCCACATGCAAGGCACATGATACACCAACCCCTTGGTGGGGCAAGTGGACAGGCCACTGACGTTGAGATCAGGGCAAACGAATTACTACGTTGGAAGAAAGAACTTACTGAAATTTACGAGAAGAACACAGGACAACCCCTACAGCGATTAAAAGACGACATGGAACGAGACAAGTTCATGAACGCAGAAGAAGCCGTTGCATACGGGTTAGTTGACAAGATAATCACAAACAGAGCAGACGACAACAAGGAATAATATGACAGACGACAGATCAGAAGACCTATCATACGAGAACGAAGGTGGCTTGAGAAGCACCGTGACCATCACACTGAAGGAGTACGACGCACTCCGTGAGAAGCAGAAGTACATCACTGACAGAGATCTTATTGGATGCATTGACAAGATAGAAGAACTTGTCAGAGCCCTGAGAAAACACATAGTCAGATCAGATTTTGAATAATTTACAAATTGTTATTTGAGATAAGGACCTTTTGGTTTTAACGTTGTCCTTAAACGTTTTACTTTAACAAACTTCTTGTTGCCGATCTTGTAGACAGTGGGCTTAGGTGGCTCATAGGAATCAAACAAACTACGCTTGTAATTCTCGAACCATCTTCTGATGTGTCTGAACATGCTAAACCCTCCATCACTGTCATTATTTCTTGAACCAATTGATGGGATTTATCTTTTCACCCAAGTCTTCCACTTTTTCGTTAACCCACCATCCTGCGATGAATCCCACGATGAATCCTATTGTTAAAAACATTTGATTCTCCTTATTATTCTACAGTTGGTGCGGGTTCGTTAGCGATAATCATCCATGCAAATATCACTATGATAACAGCAACACCGATCACTGCTTTCTTGTTCTTCTTAACTTTGTCAATAATTTTTTTCATTGTAAGTCCTCCTGTGTTATTGTGACTGTATTTATTTAGATTTCGTCTTGGTTTTACACTGTTTGCAACCGCAATCGGGACAGTCCTGACACTCACAGCACGATCTACGACAGTGTTGTTCACAGCCACATATCTCACAAATGTATTGTATCATTTACTTGTCCTCGGTCTTGCCTAGCTCTTTCTTTGCTTCGCAAGTGTCGGGTGCAAACATACAGCCCAATGCATATGCGATGCCGCCCATTTTTGAAACAGTGGGCACAGGTGCATCCTCTTCCTCAGAGACAGTGCTAATAACTACTGGTTTTTCTTTTGGTGTTGCTCTTGTCGTGTCCATTGCACCGGGTGTGTTACTTGTAGGGTTGACACATCCGGTCACACCGATCACAATCAAAACGAATGTTAGTAATATAATAATTTTTCTTTCCGTATCTTTGCTCACAGCAGTATTTACTACCGCTCGTTGTGTGTATCTAGTGTATGATTATGACGTTGTTTTTTGAAAACCTTCGGCTACCTTGCCGGCGTTTGGACCTGACTTGATCACGTACTTCTGTGTACCACTCGCACCTGTGTTTACTTCTGTACGAAGGTGTCTTTGCAGGAGCTTCTCTTTGGATGCTCTCTGTTGTTTTGCTATTGCTTCGTTTATTGCTTTTGAATCTCTCATAATACTATTATACAAAATATTTATGCATTGTCAACAGGGCAGATATGCGTACTGAACATAGGAGCATTTAAACACCGTTAAGTGTGTATATTATACTAAATGTACAACGGATCCATTGTGTGCTTTACCATGCGTGTGTGTGCTTGTGTGTGCGTTTAACAGGTAGACATACAGGAGTTTGTAGTGTAATATTACTTTGTTACTGAGGCCCCTTTAGCTCATCTGGTAGAGCAACTGATTTGTAATCAGTAGGTGGTCTGTTCGACTCGGACAAGGGGCACCACTAACACAACTCTCAAGACAAACGCTATGCTGACTTTTTT
>Ga0209830_10004185_pt1 | contig 10660 bp, 4 predicted proteins | sample ArcticOcean_MG_C_12_FD_187439 | JGI IMG/M metagenome (GOLD analysis project Ga0209830, IMG submission 187439) | Marine microbial communities from western Arctic Ocean - ArcticOcean_MG_CB8_130 (SPAdes) (version 2) | ecosystem: Environmental > Aquatic > Marine > Oceanic | place: Arctic Ocean...
ATGACCGCGATGTTGTCGCATCTGCGCGCGGTTGATAATCTATGCGCGACGACGACGGTCGTTTTACCTTTTGTTAAGAAATCAATCTCGCGCACGATTTCACGCTCCGTACTCGCATCTAAAGCGCTCGTGGCTTCATCCAAGAGCACGATTGGACTGTTTTTCAAAAGTGCGCGAGCAATCGCAACGCGTTGTTTTTCACCTCCAGAAAGCTTCAAACCTCTTTCGCCGACTTGCGTGTTGAAACCTTTTGGCATCGAAGCGACTGTTTCAGTCAATCGAGCGCGTCTCGTGACCTCGCGTATTTCAGAATCCGTTGCAAGTTCAGTATCATCAGCACTGAGCGAACGTGATGATGATTTCCCATACGCAATGTTGTAACGTAACGTATCGTTGAACAAAACGACATCTTGCGGTACAATTGCAATATTTTCACGAAGCGAAGCGAGCTTCAAATCTTTCACATTTTTCCCATCGACGAATACGCCACCGTGACTTTCACCTAAATTATCCTCGCCATTTGCGTCGTATAATCGATACAAAAGTCTTAAAATGGTTGTTTTCCCGCTACCAGATGCACCGACGATGGCTAACGATTTCCCCGCCTCAATTTTAAAACTCAAATCATCCAAAATCATTTGCTTTTCCGTGCCGTTCCTAAACTTACTATTACTACTATCTCCTTCTTGTTGTTCTTTATCTTTGTCTTGTTGTTGTTCGTATCCAAACGAAACGTTTCTAAATTCAACTGTAAATCCTTTCTCTAAAGCTTCTTTATTCGCCGGTAGTTCTAAAGCGTCCACGGCTTCTTTCACTCGCGATTTTTCCTCCAATAACTTGAACATCGTCGTCATATCAACCATCGATTGTTTCGCTTCTCTATACACAGTTCCTAAAAAGTTCAACGGTACCGAAAGCTGGAACAAAAGACCATTGACCATGACTAAATCTCCTACAGTTAATTCACCGGTGCTTACTTTATTGGCGGCTAAAAGCATCGCGGTCGATAGAGCGGCTGAGAATATAGCGTTTTGACCAAAGTTCAACCCGGCTAAACTCGAGGCGATTTTCAAATTCGCCTCTTCGACTCCTTTTAAACTTTCATCGAACCTTTTAACTTCGTGCTTTTCTTTGTTGAAATATTTCACGGTTTCATAATTCAATAACGAGTCGACCGCCTTGTTATTTCCTTCGTTTTCCAAGGCGTTCATTTGTTTCCTGAACTTTGTTCGCCATTTCGTGACGCCAAACGTGAACGCGGTATACGCTCCAATCGTGCCAGTGGACAATAAAGCGAACTCTGGCCCACATTTAACGTATAATATCGCGGACACTAATCCAATCTCTAACGCAGTCGGGAACACGTTGAAGACCATTGAGTTACATAAGAACGAAATCCCTCTTTGACCGCGATCGATCGCGCGATTTAAAGCTCCAGTTTGTCTATTCAAATGAAACGTTAAGTCTAAATCGTGCAAGTGCGAGAACACATCTCTTGCTAAGGATCTAATTGCACCTTGCGAAACCTTCGCAAACGTGGCGTTTCTTAACTCAGACGCCAAAGACGACGTTGCCCTCGCGACGCCGTACCCGACTAACATCGTTGCAGGCGTTCCAACGCCAATGGCCATGACATCGATACTCGATAACGCTTCAGCGCCAGTGATAACACCATTAGTATTCATTGCTAACTGATCTATTGCATGCTTGAACATAAAAGGCACCGATACGTTTGCTAGTTTAGATAGAACTAAGAACGAACAGGCGGCGATTACTCTCGCCTTGTTCTCTACGGAGTCCTTCGGCCATAACTGTTTTCCTAGCGTCTTCAAGATCTTCACGTCGATCTCGGATTCCGTCATCGGCGACGGCGCTCCTTTCGTGTTATTAATTTTATTACTATCGTTCTTCGTTACGCTCGTTAGAACAGGAAGAGGAACGTTCGTTTCTTCTTCTTCTCCTTCTTTCTCGTTCGTCTTCGAAGTTAACTCTGTCGTCGTCGTCTTCGTCGCCGTCGTAGGAGAAGAAGAAGAAGCGTACCCGCGCATATTAAAAGTAGACATACCCCGTTTGCGTCCATGAAGAGCAGAAGTCGGTGTTGAACATTCTGCATATCCACCTCGATTACGTCGATAGCGATTTATTATCCTCCTGTCTCTGCTCAGTTCATTATTACGATCGTTACGATCGTTATCATTACTACTACTACTACTGCTGCTGCTGTGTCTAACAGTACTACTATTAAGTCTATGTTCTCCAGCCGACTGTTGCGGTCCCCCTAACGATGATGATGTTGAACTACTTTTTAATAGTAGGACTCTCAGGTCGAACAAGAGATCACGCGCTCGTCCTCTCAGCAGAAGAAGATTGCGATGACAACGATCGGCACTACTACTGCTACTACTGCTACTGCCGAGTCTCTGCGCGTAGCTACCAGAGCTTACGCCGATGCTCTTCATATTTTATATAGTCTTGCTCTACTTTTTTTGTACCCGCCGTATTGTTTGTGGGAAAACTTCTTTAAAGGCAGTTTTGTTCGTTTTAGGGGGTCGAATCCTTCGAAAACTGGGCCAAAACTGATGGGCGAAAACTGGGCCAAAAAAGAAAATCGTTGACCCATCCACGGCCAGAGAATTTTTCCGTTTTGGCCCGGTTTTGGCCCATCATCAGTTTTGGCCCAGTTTTGGCCCAGTTTTGACCCCCCCCATGCTCTGATGCTACATGCGTACAGCAGCATCAGAAAAGAACTAACAGTGACTGCGTCAGTAAATAAATAAATAAGATGAACGAATCGAAATCTGGTGTACTTCGTACTACTACGACTACTACGACAACTACAACAACTACTGCGACAACAACTACTGCGACTGCGACTGCTGATATCGATATCGATGATCTCACTCAGAAGTCGTTCCTATCGCTGGATATCTTACGCAGGGCTAATCAGTTATCGTTAACTGACAATTGGAATAAAAATAACGAGCAACGACATCATAATCAGCAGAACAACGATAACGAACGCATCGGAAACATCGGGCGCATCGGACGAAAATCAGTAGAGAATAGTAATAAAGTAATAACAAAGACGACTGCGAGAACGAACGATGCGCAGAGCTTAATAAGTAGTACGAGTACGAGTAATTTCAATACCAATAAGGTCGCTAGAAAGTCCAAGAGAATATTTAAAGGTTCGTTGAAAGTGAACGCGCACGAGAACAGCGTTGCGTACGTACAACTCGCGTTCCTTCCAATCGATGTGAAGTTTTTGATCAGCTCTTCTTCGACTAGGGAAGGTAACGATGTTTTAGTAGTCGATGGCGACGTAGTCGAGTTCGTGCTAGAGGAACCGATTGAATGGCTATTGGACGAACTTAAGGAGAAGAACAGTCGTAGTAATAATCGTAATAATAATCAGAGGAGTCGTTCTGGGACGCCGAGGAGCGCCGCGAGTACGAGCTCTTATAGTAATAATAGTAATAGAAATAATAATAATGATGATAACGAAAACTCGGGCAATAATGATGACAATGGTAGTATTAGTAAAGCTTTATTAGAGAAGTTAACGATTGAGGAACGCACTGATGAGAGTATTAAGAGGTTTTGTGAGTTGTATGAAGGAAACGATTTTGATTCAGGAGGAGATGTTTTTGATGCTGCTGCTGCTGCTGATGATGATGATGATGATGCGTCAGTAGTAATAGTGCAGAAAAAGTTAGAAGACGCTTGTAGATTCTTTACGACGATGAAAGAAAGAAAGAACAAATCTGCTGCTAGTATTATTGGAGACAACTTGTTACGACCAATTGGGACTATTATAAGGATTCTCGAGCCATCTCCGAAACGGAATCGAATGGTTGGTTTCATAGTCAACGATGATACGGAATATAATTCAACTAATAACAAGAAGAACAATGAGAAGAACTTGTCGTTTAGTAATAATAAAAAACAACAACAAAGCAAGAAGTCATTTCGATTACAACCGACAGATTCGAGAATGCCCGTTTGTGCAATAGATATCGCGCAATCAGAAGTGAAGAATTTAGAAAACGTCCCAGAGAATCATTTAGTTTTCGCCTCAATGCTTGGCGATTATTCAACGAGTTTAGAAAGAACGTGCTCGATCGAGAGAATTATTGGAGCGAGCGATAGTATCGAAACGCATACGGCTAAGATTATCTTCGAAAGAATGATAAAAGATGAACCTTTCAGCGAAGAAGTCCTCGCATGTTTACCGAAAGAATGGAACGACGATTCTGGGATTGATTTAATTTTGAGCGAAGATAATCGTGAAAATGAACCGCCAAGGAAAGATTTTAGAAACGATATCGGCACATGTACGATTGATCCTGAAACTGCGAGAGATCTCGACGATTCTTTATTCGCAACGCGCGTTGATGAAGATAGAATTCGCGTATGCGTTCACATTGCAGACGTTTCACACTTTGTAAAACCAAAAACTGCTCTGGATGAAGAAGCGCAAGAGCGCGCGACGTCGAATTACTTATGCGACAGAGTCGTCCCGATGTTGCCGAGATTACTGAGCGAAATCGCGTGTTCTTTAAACCCAGGTGTTGATCGATATGCAATGTCATGCGAATGGATCATTAGAGAGTCTGACGGAGCAATCCTCAAAGAATGGTTCGGGAGAAGCGTCATGCGCAGTCGTGCAAAACTTTCGTACGAAGACGCGCAAAGAATGATCAACCAATTCGATGAATCAAAGAGCGATGAAGCGGTTGCAAACGCAGAAAAGGAAAAGATCAAGGGAGCGGGAAAAATTGAATCCGACGGCGACGATGATAAAGATAACAATAACAAAAATCTTCTCGCTGTCGTTAAATCAGTGCGTTTGCTCAGATCAATCGCAAAAGTTCTGCGTGAAAATCGCGTCGAGGATGGGTCTGTTCGACTCGATCAAGCAAAAATCGGTTTTGAAATCGATGTTGAGACCAAGTTGCCTAAAAAAGTGTTCAAATACGAACGTCGCGAATCGAATAGCGTCATTGAGGAATTAATGTTGCTCGCTAATAGACGCGTTGCGACTAGAATCGCGGATTATTTCCCAGACGTCGCCTTATTGCGGTTTCATCCTCCGCCAAGCGAGAAAAAGATAGACGAGCTTCGAGCGTTTGCAGAGTCTCACGGGTTTACAAATTTCGACTGTAGCTCAAGTAGCGGTTTACATAAAAGTCTTGAAAGGATAAGACGATCATCATTATTTACGGATTCAAAGAACACGAACGATGCCATTTACGAAATCGTCAACGTTCTGGCCGCAAAATCGATGCAACTGGCGGAATATTTTTGCACTGGGGCTCCAAAGAAGAAGAACAAAGAAGAAAGTTGGCGACACTATGCTTTGGCTTTTGATAGATATACACATTTCACTTCGCCTATTCGCAGATATCCCGATATCATCGTGCACCGCTTGCTGCGCGCGAGCTTGGTAATGGAGCAAAAATTGGAAAACGAAAACGGTAAGAAACCAAAAATTGTCGAGTACTTGCTTCCAGAATCGACATCCGCGTGCGTTGACATTGCAATTCAATGCAATGCTAAGAAATCACTTGCAAAAATGGCGCAAGATGATCATAGCTTTGTTTATTTCTGCTATCATCTCTCGCGAAATCCAACTGTGACGACTGCAATCGCGCGTATCGTCGGTCGCAAGCACATTGCGTGTTTTGTGCCTGAGTTTGGTATCGAAGTCAAAGTTGAAATTGGGAATAAACGGCATTTACGAACGACGCAAGTTAATGGAACTCAAACTCCTCAGATGTGTTCTATTGAGTTTGAATCTTCAGATGCGTCGGCTGAAGCGGTTGAAAAGCTTTCCCTCGCGCGGGAGCCAGTTGATGGAGCCGAGCGAAAAAGTTTATTGAAGAAAGCCAGAGGCGTAAGTGGAGCTTTCTTAAACCTTGCAAAACTCGAAGAAGAGAGCGTGAATAAGTATTTTTCTTCATTGAGCGAGAATAATATAAACAGTAGTTATGATTATAGTAGTGCTAGAATCGTGTTGCCGATGCACATAAAGCCCGCGGATGAGATCCTCGTTGTCTTGACGGGCAAATTTGGTGAGAAAGTACCAGAGATCGTAGCTAATATTGTTCTTAGAAACCCCTTAATTTAGATATTTTCAGTGATATTATCAGGGTGAGAGTAATTCAAAATAGATATTAGATTGAGAAAGAGATACCAGTACAAAAAAATACGAAAAACGTTCATATTTACAACAACAATTCAACTTTTTTATATAACACCCATTTTGGTGATAAAATTCTTGTGCACGCGCGAAATATCAGCCACGTCATCTCCCATTCTCCAAGCACGCGGTAAATGGTTATCTTTATGGCTTCCACCATCTTCGCTATAAATCAAATCCTCAGCATCTCTTAAAGTCTTTTTGTTCAACTTCTCTGTCTTGACGTTGTCCAGTTTTGGGTCGGGAAATAAGCCAGTTTTCTTGTTTTTCTCTGTTCGTTTCGTTGGCAATTGATACATGGCCAAAGGCTTTTCACAATAATCCATTTTAATGCCCCATCTCGCACAGACGACGTCTGGGCACGTTGGCCAAGTCATTGATACCGCGCTTGCTTTTTTTGCCGCTGAGCAAAATCGGCACTGCGTGACTTGGTTGCCGTCGCAAGCCGGTAATAGTTTTTCGCCACACTTTCCGTCGTAAAACATAAACCTCCCAAGTTCGCGATCGGCTGGCGTTCCTTGACATGCAGAGGTTAATCCGATTTGCTCGACTCTTTTATTATGTGTCTTGATTCCATCCACGTATCCTTTCCATTGCAAGTCGTCGATCGAATCGCCTTCGCATCCCAAAACTCCGTGCTTCTTACAAACAGATTGCGGGCAAGTCGCCCACGTCGGCGTCTTCACTTGCGCCATTAACGTATTACAAAACCTACACGTACTCGGGTTCCCACTCGTCATATCGCCCGAGCACCCGGCTGTTTCGCCGTTCATGCACGCTTGATCGGAATACGCGAAGATCCCTTTCGCCATATCCGCTTCCGCCGGGTCGCAATTCTCCTCCTTCTTCTTCGCCTGCTTTGAAGATTTCTTATGCGAGGCCTTTGAGTTATGTTTATCTGAATCGTCCGCGAACGGTACATCGATCATCGTCCCTTTCTTCTTCGACGACGACGACGACGAAGAGTGTGAATGCGACTTATGTCTCATATTTCGTCCTAAGGAAGACATCAACAACCCATTCGTTTCCCCAAACGCGGAATCGTACCCTTTCGAGAACGATAAAGCGACTAAAGAGAATAACAAAATGAACATTGCGAATCCACTGGTGACTATTTTCCCTTGGAATAACATCGAGTTCATGAATCCGCGCGTCTGTTTCTTTTGAACATTAAATTGTTGTTCCAAATCATCCTTTTTTCCTCCCGCGCCTCCTTTCATGCTGGAGAGCAAAGATTGCGTTTCCGCGTTTTCTGCTATGCTAGACATCAGTCAGTGTGTTTATGTATGCGTGATCGAATGCGTATATTTAAACAGAATCTCTCTCTATATATATATATAGATATATGCTCGTGTTAATAGTTGATTAATTAATCTCTCTGAACGCGCTATATGGGAAAGATCTGAAGTCCTTCACAAGCACAAAAGGAAGAAAAAAAGGAAGAAAAGGAAGAAAAAAATGTAGAGCGAGTTTAGGGTGTAGGTTCTGCATGTGAATTTTGTGACCCTCGAAAGTATTTACTCTCTTTATTAAAATAATTTATTTATGTTATTAATTGATTATATTTACGAAGTGAATTCGTACTCTTGCTCTGTATCAGTCGAACCTTCGGAGGAAACAGCCGCTGAGTAATTATTATCTTCCGAAGACATTCGCGATAATTGAGATTGGCCGTCCAAGACACACATTGGCGTTTCGGACCTTTTAAGTGACGAAATAGCCTTTGCACTTGCATTAGTAGTAGTAATCATCATCGTCGTCGTCGTCAAAGAAGAAGAAGAAGATTTCATTAATGATGAGAACGTCAAATAGGCAATAAAACCTTGAGAATTCGGCAATCGCTGAAAGCACGTGAGCGGTTTTGAATACTGGCCGCAGTCGAGCTCGATTCGTTCTATAGCGTTCAATAATAACCGCTCCGACTGATGGTTATTATGAAACGTCAAAGCGAACGTCATCTTTCCTGGCTTGAAAACGGACGCACATTTTTGAACAAATTCCGAAATCTGAAACGATGAAGTTTTCAAATCGACGTTCGAATGCTCGACCGAACAATATGAAAAACCATCCTCGGGAGTGATATGAATCGTCGAATATTCTTGAGAGAATTCTTCGTTCAAACCGTTCATAGAATAGCCACACGGTTCAAAGACATAATCATCAATCGTGAACGTTTCAAAAATGCTTTGAATACCAGAATCGATGGTTGTTTTCTCTGAACTCACAAACGGAACAGGTTTAAAGCCTCGTTCGTTCGAGTCTTGGCGGAAAAAGTTTTGCGAATGCTCGCGGTTCAACTCAGTCATACAACACTCGACGGATAGCATTCCTCCGTATTCGTGTTCAGAAGAAGAACTGATGAAATCACCAGCGACGTAGACATGCCACTGAGCGTCGTCATCAAAGTTTGATCCCATGACAAAGCTGTTGCTATTCTTCAAATGTCCAAACCTGCTCTCAAGAAACTCACACTCGTCGGCGAACGAAACGTGGTGCTCGCGCTGCTCTTCTGGAAACAAATACGTCGAGCGCGTGAATCTCACCGAAGATGGAACCAATTTTTGAAATCCATTAGCAGTATCAATCGACTTTGCCAGTTCCAAAATTGGATCTACGGCCGAGAGTAACTTTGTCGTCCCGCAAGTCTTGAGAACGACTTTGTTCGCAAAAACAAACAAAGAAGATTCGCTCAAGACGTACGCGTCAAACGTATCGTTTGATTTAACAGAAACTATTTCGCATTCAGCAGCGGTCATGCACGCATCAAGCGCGGCGCGCGTTAAGCAGCGAAGTCCGCCAGCGACTGGGATATTTTTTGAATGCTGTTCTGAGTCGGCACCAATAGTGGCGTAGCGAAAGTTAATTTCGATGCGCTTCTCGACTCCTTCAAAGTGCGGCGATGGATAAAGTTCGCTCTGCATTTTGGCTCGTTTTTCTTTTTCTTTTTCTTTTTCTTTCTCTCTCTCTCTCTCTCTCTAAATAAATAAAAGCTTCTTTATGTATGTATGCGGCTCTTAGCGTAAATTAAACGCTGCTGCTGCTTAGCTTTATTTCTATTTCTATGTAACTCTCTCGCGTGCGTGTTATTACGTTCTCTTTATAGAATAAAACGATGTCAGGCGCTTCGTCTTCTAATAGTTAACACGTCAAAGAACTGTTTCAATCCTTCCGCTCTAGATGAAGCTCCCCAAAATCGAATGTCCGATACAAAATTAAACGAGCAGTTTTCTTCCACAAAATCAGTTTGGCCGTATATATCACTATTATCGCCCTCCTCGTCCATTATTCAAGTATCAAGTATCAAGAAGTATCTTATTTCCAGTATGTAGTAGTAGTATGCAGTAAATCTCAGTAAAATTCAATCAGAACAACTTTATATATCAATATCTTCAGTAAAAGAAAACAACAGTAAGTAAGTAGTAGTAGCAGTAGTAAACTCTATTGAAAACAGTACGTGATTGATTCAATTTAATCAGTCGAATTTAAATTATTAATTCGCGAGTGTTATTCGAAAACGTTTCAGTTTTTATTCTTACGCGCGATTGCAATTTTTCAGCAAAACGTAGATGACGTGATTTTAGGATTATATAAAAGCGCTCGCTCTGTCGTGTCAGACAGGTGCTTTTGCGAACTAAATTTGATCAAATTTGTTCGCGAATGTAGTTGATTATTATTATTCGTTTACTAATTCGTATATTATGCGAGAGAGTAAACTTTCTTTTTATTCGTTGCTTGTTTAATAAGAGCACGGCAGTAAAGATTTTATGAGGCGGAGAGAGTTCCTTGGGGAGACTTTGAGGAAGAACATGTAAAAAATAAGCAGGATAATATCACAAATTTTCGGTTCCAATTCTTGCAGCAATCATTCGATAAACATCTATTTCTTTAAAACAAAAACTATGATAATAATAATAACGAAACACACACACACTCACACAACAAATTATTATTACATGAATGATTGCTCGGCTATGATCGTACGCGCTAGAGCGAGAGCTTGAAACCTTTCCATGCCGCACGAACGAGCGATTTTTGTCTGTAGCGAAACCGAAAGCGAGTGTTCGAACTTCGATAGTAACCCACCGTCGACGATAGTTCTTGGAGGAATTTGACGAGCGATCGAGCCTTCGCTACTTTTCAAGGCCCTGAACGTTTTAGAGTTCAACGATAATGGGTTCAAAGAATTCGAAGCAGATATTTGAATCGAACGCATGGCTTCTTGCAACTTCTCCAACTTTTCAAACGTATCCGAGTCGACTGGGGAGAAGATGCCTAAACTGCCATCGGAGGCACCAAAAAATACCGCGTGCCTGTTTTGCTTTTCACCAGAAGCGGATTCTATTTGAAATCGAACCATTTGACGTATTAAACTACCCACGTGATACCCGGCTTTTGGCAAGAGTTTGTCACCTTTCCAAGATTCGGCTAATTTTGGGGCGTATTGAAAGACGTGCGCGT
>Ga0209830_10004193_pt1 | contig 10644 bp, 14 predicted proteins | sample ArcticOcean_MG_C_12_FD_187439 | JGI IMG/M metagenome (GOLD analysis project Ga0209830, IMG submission 187439) | Marine microbial communities from western Arctic Ocean - ArcticOcean_MG_CB8_130 (SPAdes) (version 2) | ecosystem: Environmental > Aquatic > Marine > Oceanic | place: Arctic Ocean...
ATCTTTCCAATCCATTGCCATAGCAATATCATAATATCTTTTTATATCTTCTGATGGTATTGTACCACAAGATGATTGAATTTGTGTTGTAAAATTATCTGATTTTAAATCTTTTAATGCTTTATGAGGCATATCGATCTCCTGTTTTTTACATTGAATGTAGTATCTGTCATATTTTTCCTATTACTAAAAACTTAGGTAATCCTCCTTGTGGCACCCATAGTTTGTGTTTGTTTTGAAAGTTAGCTATCTTTTCTGCTTCATCTTCAAAAGGTGAAGCCATAATAATGTTACCAGTTGGTCTTTCAATAACCAACCATCGCATTTTTCCCTTGTACTTACTCAACTTCTTTTCATAAAACATTTTATCTTTCGATACAGACTTTGCTGGCGTTCTATCGCCAGGAAAAGTTATTGTTTTATTTTTATACCTAGATTTTTGATTGCTAACTTTCTTAACCATATTATGCTTTGCCTTGATCGGGTTGTTCTGAAGGTTCCGTAGGCTCACCAGCTGTTTCAATTACAGCACTTGCAGGTAAATTACTTGTTAAGTAATCGCTATGGTGTTTAATTAAAACTTTTACATTATCAAATTCTGCTGATAACTGTTTTAATTTTCCTTGTAATGAATTAACCTGTACGATAGCGTTTTTACACTTCTCGTCCAGTTTAGTTTCGTCATATGACTTACCATCAATTGTTATTGCCATTGTTTTCTCCTTATGCTAGTTGTATTTCAGAAGCAGCTTGTTTACCACGTTGTTCTGTTAGTTCGTAAGTAACTGCTTGTCCATCATTAATTGCTGATATTCCTGCAGTTTCTAAAGCTGACACATGAAGAAATGCGTCTTTACCACCATCATCTGGTGTAATAAATCCGAATCCTTTTTTTGCGTCAAACCATTTTACTTTTCCTGTAGTCATTTTATTTCCTTTTAGTATAGGTCATGTTATATTTTAAAATCCGAGAATTGACCTAGTTTCTTCCCGAACTTGTTATCAGTTGTTTGTGGTATTTGACCGCTCTCAACTAAATCTGTTTGTGCTGATTGTTCTACATCATAGAATCTCATCTTTGATCTATCAACACCAAGAATAAATTTTCTATTGATCGTTGGATCATTGTATCTATTCTTTAATTGTTTAACCATTATCTGATTTTTTTCTTCTAGTTCTTCACTACTAATCAAAGCAAACATAAAGTCTGCTGTTGCAGGAAGACCAAAACTTTCAGATGTATCTTCTAATCCTACATCACTACTTACAAAACCACCTCTTGTAGTTTGTGTAGCAGAGAATATAGGCACATCATTCTCAACTGCAAGACCTCTAAGTTCTTCTGCAATTGATTTGATGTAAGTATAACTGTTCACATTAGCACCTGCTTTAAATCTAGCACTAGAACATATGTTTAGATAATCAATGAATATGATATCTGGTTTAAATGATTTCTTCATAGACAACTCACTTAATAAATTTTTGAAGTGACCTGTATGAGCAGACGCAGTAGGATATTCTTTGATGATTAACTTACCTGTCGTCTTACTTTGTAATTTGTTTATCTTTGTTTCATACATTGTGTATGGTAATTCTTCAAGATCACTCATACCAACATTCAATAAATTAGCGTCTATTCTTTCGGCAATTCTTTCTTCAGCCATCTCCATAGTAATGTACAATACATTTTTACCTTGAAGTAATATAGATGAAGCAAGGTGAGTCATAAACATTGTTTTACCAACACCAGTACCTGCAAGACAAATATTCAAAGTCTTACTTGGTATACCACCTCTTGTAATTTTGTTAAAGAAATCTAAATCTAATTCAAGTCTTTCTTCTTTTTTCTTATAAAAATTATATCTTTCTTCTGACTCTAGTAAATAATCATGCCCAACTTTCTGGTCAAATGATACACCTAAAGCACTTGATAATAATTCAGGTAGATACTCTGGAGTATGCTGTTTATCTTTGCCATCAAGTATTTGAATACCACCAAGTATCGCATTATGTATAGCACGATCTTTACAAAACTTTTCTGTGGTTTCTAATAGCCATTCTAAATTCACTGGCTCTTTATCTAATGTAGATAGTATATCTGTTATCTTTTTGTATTCATCTTCATTGACACTCTTGTTAGAGTTCATTTCGATAGATAAAGATTCTTTTGTCGGTAAATTATTATACTTATCAACAAAACGATATATTTCAGAGAATAATAATCCCTCTAGTTTATCAGCAAAGTATTCTTCTTTGATAAAAGGTAAAACTTTTCTAGTGTATTCTTCGTTATGTATTAAATTACTTAAAGCTGTTTGTTCAATTCTTGGCATTTAGTTTATCTTCTTTTAGTTTTTCATCAAGCAACACAACAAGTATATCGCCAATATGGTTAATAAATTCTTGACTATCGCAATCTGCTTCTATATTGTTTTCTATAACAGTATAGTCAAATTGCATAGGCAAAGTGCCATCGGGTCTTTTTTCAGACTCAGGTCTGATCCCAACGGCACCGTACTTGTAAACTATTGATGAAAATGGACCACTAATAAGTTTAAGCGCTGTAAAATCCTGGTCAGGTTTTTCTACGAACACATAATCTTCCCTATGTTTAGGGTTAGTCGTCTTGTGAGGTATCGGTATCTGCTTCAACTCCATCTCCATATTTAAACTCTTTACTACATACTCCATCTAATTGTTCTAGTATCTCTTTAGTGAAATATTTTGTCGGGTCATTATTAATTGTTTTACCAAATGCTTTTGATCCGTCTGGTAATTCAATCCTAGTAGAAACTTGTTTAAATATATTATGTTTTAAAGCCAAGTCTAGTAGACCGTAATATCTATCCAAACCTTTGCTGTAGGTTAATCTAACATCTACAACTTTGTTTTCTTTGGTTAATCTTGATTTATAATTCTTACAATGTATTATATTACCAATAACTTCTGTACCATCTTTTTCTTTTCTTTTAGATAGATATACAATTGATGAGGCAGCATATTTTAATCCTGATCCGCCACCCATTTCTTTTTGTGGGAACATAGAACCAATAACATCATATGTATGATTAGTAATAATCAAAGGTACTTTTGCTTTACCTAGTTTTAATGTTAATACTCTAAAGACAGCCTTGACTATTTGTGCCCTTGTCATATCTTTAGTTTCTTTTCCTGCTTGTGTGTCTTCAATTTCTTTTGTAGTAGATAACATACCTAAACTATCTAATACTAATAGTAATGGTTTTCTATCTGAAGCATCCTGTTGTGTGTATTTTTCAAGCACAGTAAGAGCTTGATGTCTAAATTCTTGTACAGTAGTCACTGGCATTACAACCATTCTAGTACTGTCTATTCCTCTTTCTTCTATAATCTCTTTTGTAATTGCTGATTCTGATTCGAAGAATATTACTCCAGCATCTGGATTCTGGTCAAGAAAACTTTTACACATTCCTAATACAAAGAAAGTTTTACCTGTAGCACTTTCACCTGCGATTGCTGTTATCTTATTTGAAGGGAGTCCTCTATGAATAGAGCCGCCTAATAAGGCATTGAATATATATGAACCTGTATCTATGAATGAATCAGTATCACCTGAAGCACCGTCTGAAACTAAACTAGCATATTCATTACCAGTTTCTTTAATTATATCTTTTAAAAAATTACTCATTTGTATCCTCAATTGTTTGAATTACATTATCTATAATTATACTACATCTATTTATAAGAGTCAAGCACTTAACCAAAAAATTCATCTAAATTTGCCTTTCTCGAATTACCAAATAGGTCTAATGTTTTATCGCCGAAACACCAAACATTCTCTATAAACAATTTATTCATATGTTCATTTAGTTTTTCTTTACTAAACTTACCATCACTATCATTAAAGACAGCCTTACCTTGTGGTCTTTGCATAATTCTCATGCCAATTTGACCAAGAAACTTATCTTTTAATCTATTCACGAGCTCATCACTTGATCTATAACGAGTACCTTTGATCTTAGGATCCATTATATTAACAAATAAAAATCTTGATATTGCCATTGACTTCTCAGCAACTGGTAAATAGAAGTCATCACGCCATCTTTCATACTCATTAAATTTAGACCATGATTGATCTTCTTGAAACTCACCACCTTTGTTATATTCTTCGGTAGAAAAATAAGGGGGAGAAGTAAATGCAACATCTATCGGTGGCAACTTATGATATGGCAAGTCTTCAGCACCACATCTCCATATCGTTACCTTTTTAGGTTTAGCTAATAGTTTATTATATTTTGATATTTGTTCAGTATATCTAGCATATGTATTTGGATTAGGATCACAGCCATAGTATTCTTCGGCGTCACTAGCAAAGAAACCTGCAAGTCTATCACCCCAACCACAACTTGTATCTAATACAGTTTTAGCATTTGTCATCTGATATATTGCTTTTGCAACAACAGGTTTAAATTGTGTTGCGATATATGTACCAAGTCTGAAAGCACTCATGTAACTTTTAGAACTTAATTCACCACCTAGTAATTGTTCAGTTTCAGTACCATCTAAATCTCTAACAGTTTTTTTCTGAACATCATTAATACCACGCCATATAGGACCTAAGCATTTCCATATATCATATGCGTCACCATTTTCCCATACTTCTTTAGGTGCTCTAAATCCATAACTACCACATTCTAATCGTAGGTCTTGCATAAAATAATTTGATACATTATTGTAAGTACTTGGTCCATTAATTAAACCTAGTCCATACTTCTTATAACTATATTCGTAATCATCATACTTTTCAAATACTTCTTTCTCAACTTGTTCTTTTGGTGTACAAATTGAATTAGTATTAAAGTTTCTTAAAGAATTAAAACTATCTCGCATATCATCTTCTGATATCTCTTTTAATGGAAATACAGGTCGTTCAGTAGCAATATAATCAGCAAGGTTTTTCCTCATCTCCTCCTTGCCGTATTCTGCGTTCATTGATTCAAATGTCTTGTTATCTAAGATAGGCAACTTATCGTCCCCAGCGGCCGCTAATAGACGGCTATATAGTGTATTATTACGATTATAGTCTTTCATTCTTCTCCTTCGATTTGTAGTACTTAAATAACTTAACATACCATTTAAAACAAGTTGGATAGTTCTCTGGATTTGGTATGCTAGGAAACATATTTAAAAATTCTTCTATTTCTTTATCTTCTTCTGTCATTAAAAAAACTCATCTAAAGTTGCTTTTCTTTCAAAGTTCCAATTGATTGCTTTCACAATAAATCTTAATGGTTCTAAAAATGATTTTGTAAACATATCATCATAATCAATGTATTGATGTAGTTTAAATTCTTTCGGCAATTGATTTGAAAATGATATTACATTTTCTCTCAAAGTATTAGGTTCTTTTAATGTAATAAATTTAACCTTATCGCCGTCTTGTATTGTTTCATATTTTACTAATTTGTGTTGTTTCAATAGATTGTTATAAAGTAAAGCACCTCTCACATGAATTGGTGTTGACTTTTGATAGATGTCTTTTGTTGAAGAATACTTTTTAAGATTATTACAACTTCTAGGATAAGCAATTTCTTCTGGTGGTAATTTTTTAAAATGCACTCTAAAGTCTTCTATAAAATTAATCAATGTAGCCTCGTCTTTATTCATTATAACTTTTAATGCTTCTTTAATCTTTATACGACAAGGTGCAGGAGTTGAAGATTTAACAGCCTCAATACCCATGATTTTTAATTTAGGTTCATTTAGATCAACGCCTTCTTCATTGAATACATTTAGAATATATCTTTTCTTAGCAGTCCATATACCTTTGTTAGCAATTACTTCTCGTTTCATAATCATTTTTTGATCGTATGCATTAACATATTTTGCCAATTTAGAAAAACTTGAATCAATAAATGGTTGTAATTTTTCATTACAAAACTTATCTAATACTTTTACAACTTTTTTAGGATCAGATTTATCTTTAAATATTTTATTAACTACAGAACCTAATTTAATATAGATTGAATCTGTATCAGAAGCAACAACATAAGCCTCGTCTTTTGTTTTTAATAGTTTATTTAAATAACTATTTACATCACGTTCAATCCATCTAATAGTTAATTGGCCTGCCATTGTAATGCCTTCAGCGTGTCTTATATCAAAGTATCTAAAGTATTGATTACCGATTGCACCATAAGCACTATTCAAAGCAATTTTTCTTGATAGTTGTATATTATAATTTTTAGAAATATCATTTAGTAATCTTTTATCACCAGTTTCTTGATACAATGCTTTTGCCTTAATCATTTTATCTTTATAGATAACTCGTTCTTTGTATAACTTGTCCATTAACTCAGGAAGAAATCCTTGTTTGTCTGTTCTAAATTGAGCACCGTTGGGAGTGATAGTTCTCATATTTAAATCAGACAAATCAGATTTTTGATTTAACATATCTACTACATTAACTTTATCAGGACTATGACCGACCATTGTTTCAGGAGAGATATTGTATTGCATAATTAAATGTGGATACAAACTGTTTAAATCAAAACTTACAATCCAATCGTGAAAACCTACGATAGGATCTTTTACATATGCACCTTCATAACCCATAGATTTTTTAGTTTCTATTTGAGCAGGTGCAACAATATTTTTAGATTTTAAATGATTAAATATAATAGTGTCCCACATACGGACTTGACCAAAACAATCTTGATAATTAACTTTTGCTTCGTAAGCCATAGTTAGATGTAGTTCAATCAATTTCATTTTATCTTCTAGTTTATCAACAAGTTCTACATCTTGGATATTATATTCTATAAACTGTTGATAATCTTTTTGATAAAACTCTTTAAAGGTATCATAAGGATTTTCGTGTTTGTTCTCGCCTAGTTCTACTTCACCTATGTAATCTAGTTTATAACTTTCCCGTCTAACAAAAGTATGTTTACGATATAGGTCAAGATAATCTAATACAGAAACTCCCATGATGTCCCAATAGTTTTGTTCTTTATTGAAACCTTTTGCTGTCACTCTAGTACTTTGTTGAGATACAACTCCCCATGGACTAAACTGTAATATAAATTCATCCCCCATAAGTCTTCTAAATCTATTCATTAGAAAAGGCATATCAAAAAATTTAACATTCCAACCTGTAATAATATCAGGTTCATAATCTAACCAAAACTCTAAAAACTTTTTAATCATTGCAGTTTCAGTTTCGCATTTGAAAAACTTTACATCATTACGATCATTCACAAAGTCATTCATACCGAATACTATGATCTTTTTTGTAGTATGTTCTTTTACTGTAATAGAAATTAAAGGCTCAGTTGCCTCATCTGGACTTGGAAAACCATTCTCACTTTCACACTCAATATCAATTGTAAGTATTTTTATTTGTTTAATATCCCAATCAACATCACCAGGGAATTCATCTGCAATAAATGGATATTGATATCTTGTATTACCAAAATATTCAAAGTTAGAAACATTTTTATACTGTTCAATCCATTTCTTAGCTTCAGGCATACTTTCAAAAGTAACCTTACCTACATTGCGTCCGTCTAGTGTTTTGTATTTTGATTCTTTACCTGCTGGTATGAATAAAGATGGCTTGTAATTAATCCTATACTTCTTATGACTACCATCGTGGTTGACACCACGAACCAATAGTTTACCACGATATGGTAATACCGATGTATAGAATTTCATTAATTACTAAATTTGTTTGTTATTAAAGTTTTTTCTTAGAGAGATTAATTTTTCTTCTGCTTGAGAAATTTCATTTATTAGTTTATCCATTTCTATTAGATGTTGAGGATGTTCTCCTATTGCAACAGGATTATCGAAATAAATTATTAGTGTTGCGTTTGCTGAAGCAATATCAGATTGATATTTTGCCTCTAATGCTTTGTATAGTGGGTTGTTTACTTGATGATTGATAGCCATTGTTCACTCCTTTTAATTATATAATATATTATATCATATTTAGAATAGATTGTAAAGCGTTTATTCTAAACTATATTTGGTTGTTACTACATATTTTCTTGCTGGATTAACCATTACATTTATTCTCTCCATAAATGCTCTGTCAAATAGTATAGGTGTTCTGTCTTCTCTATCGTCTAATGTAAATTCTACTTCATATAAACCACCTAAAAAATCTACGTCAAGTTTAACTACATATCGGTCTTCTTCATAGTTTCTTAAACCGCCAACTTTGATATCCTCTTTACGAATAATATCACTTGTAATAGTTTTGCCTAGTAAAGACCATTTTATTTGTTTGCCAATAACTTTCATATTGTCAGCATGAATAACTGACATACCAGAATTACCTGTATCAAATTTAGCAATGATTTCACCAAAAGGTTTAATTGTAACTACTTCTTTATAACCACATTCACTAGGTACTTTAACCCAATTCTTTTTTTCAGCAAAGAATTCAATAATCTCTTTACTAATATTCTGCCCACTCGCTTCTTCTATACCTTCTGTGCCGGGAGAAGAATTTACTTCAATAATAAATGGAGCATCCTTTTCTCTATTTCTACTTGGTATAAAATCAACAGCAGTCCATACTCCACCAACTGCTTTTGCGGCTAGTAAACTTGCTTCTATTTCTATTTCTGTAAGTTTGATTTTTTCTGGTTTAGAACCTAAAGATACATTACTTCTAAAGTCACCTTCAATTACAGGTCGTTTCATTGTAGCAAGTACCTTACCGCCTAATACTAATACTCTAACATCATAATCAGTTTTAATATATTCTTGTAAAAGTAAATCAGTATCTTCATCTTGTTTATAAATTAATTGTACGATACTGTCTAGTGATTTTTCTGACTCAACAAACAATACACCAACACCTTTTGACCCTCTTAATGTTTTCATTATAACAGGAAAGTTTGTGTCTAGTTTATCAAATGCTAATACTGATTTTTCAGGATCATTTATCAAAACAGTTTTAGGTTGTTTGATACCATAATCAGCAAGTCTTAATGATGTTCTATACTTGTCTGTGCAAATATTAATTGATTGTCTGCTATTGACAACACATATACTATGTTTTTCTAAAGAGGATACAATATCTAACCAACTATCTTTTCTTACAACAGAACCTCTTATGATTGCAATTGTATCAATAGGAGAAACTTCAAAGCCTTTTTCATCTTCTTTATTATGCAATCTAAAAATACCATCTTCGTATGATGTATAACCACCAGAGAGTCTATAAAGATAACTTTTCCATCCTAATTTTTCTGCTTCTTCTTGCAATCTATTAGCAGTATGAAAAGTTTTTGCTTTTTCTGGTTCATCTGTTATAATCAACAACTTGTATTTTTTGTTGTCTTTAGCTTCAGATATAAATTCTTTAAACTTGGGCGCTTTCATTTTCTATTTTTTTACCTATATTATATTTTGCTTGAAGATCCCACTCGCCTTTTTCTTTAAAACTTAATACTTTAATTTGTGATAGAGGTGCTTTCTGTTCAGCAATTGAGTTGTTTAATATAGCGATTAATCCCCAATCACTTAATAGTTGAGCAATTGTGTTTCTTCGTTCAGCGTCATTATTAGAAAAGTCTGATTCTTTACCATCTAAAACAAACAGTTCTTTAAAATGCACTATGAAATATCTTCCTTGTTTGTGTAATATGTGGCAAGATTGAAATAACTTTTTATCTTTTCTTGACGCCACCCCTATTCGAGTTAAAGTTTCCCTAACTTTTAGAAAGTCATCTGGTTCTTTTAACTGTATCTCTAGCATCTTCTCTGGATGCCAAGTATTATTTAATTCGTTCATTTTATCCCACCTTTATATAATTTATCTTTAATCAATTTTAATTGATCTTTGGTGAGTATATCAAGAGCGTACTTTGCTTTTTCATTACTATATCCATAATACTCTTTTACCAAATCAATATTTTTTAGCTTATCTGCTCTCAAAAAAGGACTAAACCTTTTCTTTGATCTAATACTATTTAGTAGAAACGAGTATTGCATATCCTTATCTAGGAAGTGATTACGATTGACTTCATTAACAAGCATTATAGTATCTGAAAAACCAGACAATATCTTATTAATTATAAAGGCAGGATATTTTTTAATCCATTCTTTATCTTCGGACTTCATTAAGTTCGTTTTAGTGAAGTTTATGGAGTTGAGATAGTCTTTAAGTTCATACATTATTTTAAAACAACCTCGGCAGTTGTTTCTACCCACACTTTGGCACCACAACTTAATGGTTTATCTGGACTATAAATTACCCTACTAGGTCCTTTTATCTCTACCTCGTGGGCATAGTCATTTGATTTAGAAGTTTTAACTGTAATTACAGGCTCATTTAAATTATGTTTTTTATTACTTCTAATAATATGCTGATTGATATGTATTCTTTTAACTATTGGTTTCATTTGAATTTGACCTGTGACATTAGTTCAGTTAAACAGGCAACTAAATTAATCTCTTGGTCTGCTACAAAGGCTGATTTGTATTGATAATCAGCAATGATTAATACAGCATGAGGTATTGTAGATGGTTCTAAATTAGTATATAATGTATCATATATCTTTCTAAAAATCTTAACAGGATCATTGTCAAGGTTATTGACAACCCATTTTCTCATGTCACTAAACTCTTTACCTTTAAGGTGTGTGACCA
>Ga0209830_10004198_pt1 | contig 10631 bp, 10 predicted proteins | sample ArcticOcean_MG_C_12_FD_187439 | JGI IMG/M metagenome (GOLD analysis project Ga0209830, IMG submission 187439) | Marine microbial communities from western Arctic Ocean - ArcticOcean_MG_CB8_130 (SPAdes) (version 2) | ecosystem: Environmental > Aquatic > Marine > Oceanic | place: Arctic Ocean...
ATACATGAAATTTCCACATAGTCGATGGCACGTGCCAATAATTCATCAAGAAAGCCACAAGTAACCCCCCAGCCGCCACTTAGTGCGACGTCCATGGGGGGGTTTCCAACTGCCACTTTAATGGAGTTAGAATGACAAATTTTGATCGCTTCAGAAATACTTTCCGGTGAGGAAAAGGTTACCTGATGACCCGAAAGCTTTAGGATATCTATATGCTCTGCATAGCAACCGATGAAATCATTTAGATACCCCCCCAGAACGGCTGGTCCACGGACGTAGTTAATCCCACGTTGACGCGGTTTAGCTTCACGAGCGGCCCATGGTGCACCTGACAACAATGGTCTTGATTTTTCCGTCATTTTTTTTCCTTCATGAATTTTTATTGAGTTTCCAACCTGATTAGTGACCTGATAACCACCAAGGTAAATTAACGAAATTGACGATCCATCCCGCCGGATATTGTAGCGTCAAAAGATTTGATAAAAGCCACATCAACCCAACCAACGTAAATCCTAGCAAGGAAGCAATCACAAAGCGTGTCGGTTCACGATGTACTATAAAACATATTACGAAGAGTACTGTAGCAATCGGAAACCCAAAAATAACGATTAACATCATAAAGATCACTAAATTGCTAAATTCGAGAAGCTGTGGCCATAATGCGCCATCTTGCGAAAATACATCTCGCATCAAAACTTTGTCCGGAAGTGGCGTCCCAATGCGTGTTGATTGCAGGCTTCTGAGTTGCGACCAAAGTATGAAAATTAAAAAGATGATTAATACAGCTGACAAGACCATTGGATAAAGGCTAGCGCGCGCGTCGAGGCCTAAAACACCTATGGCCATAGCTATTGGAAAGACCATAAAGCTAGCCGTTACTATCATATGCGCCTGCTGTTGAGACTTGTCTGTAGACTGTAGTTCATTCTGGATTTTCTGACGCAATAAAAACCAGACCGTGACCACTGCGACAATAATCAGGATTAGTGAACCGGTACGCGTCAAAAAACTAAAGCCATAAACTGCTGATGTTTGATAGCTTAGAAGCTCAATTTTTGACGACAAGAAGAAGCCAATAAGAAGGGCCGGACGTGACCAGCCGAAGGTCTTTAATATGACACCCAAAAGCCCAAAGAAAAGTAACCCTACAAAATCGTTCCAGTCCCGATTTATCTGATAAGTTGCAAAAAAAATTAATGCAATCAGAACTGGTGCTAAAAGGTAATAGGGCGTCGTAGTGATCCGTGACATCGGGCGCGCTAAAAAGATACAGATTCCGGCACCTAAGACGTTCGCTAATGCCAGAGACCAAATGATCAGATAGGTCATGTCCAATTGAGTTGTAACCATCTCGATGCCCGGCTCGATCCCGATCAATAGAAACCCACCAAGCAATAGAACCTTATTTCCAGAGCCAGGAATGCCGAACAAGATTGTTGGGATCAACGCGCCGCCTTCTTTGGCATTATTTGCCGATTCTGGTGCAATCACGCCTCGAATGTCACCCTTGCCAAGGTTTTCAGGATTTTTTGCTGTTTGGCGCATATGGCTGTATGCAATCCAGTCGACCACCGTGCCGCCCAAACCGGGCAAGGCACCGACGATCACGCCAATAGTTGAGCACCGCAGCACTAAAAACCAATTAGACACAACATCTCGCATCCCTTGGCTCCAGCCGCCTTTTAGACCGTCTTTACCTGCGATAGTGCTGCGTGATTGTAACAGACCTACTATCTCAGGAATGGCAAAGAGGCCCATACCGACAATGATAAGTGGTACACCGTCGACCAAGTAAAGCGATCCAAAGGTTAACCTGGGATCGCCCGTAATTTCGGCCAAACCTATAGCCCCCAGAACGAGACCTATGGTGCAACTGGCGAGGCCCTTCACTAGGTTTGCACCAGTCAGAGCTCCTATCATGATCAGGGCCAGAATAATGAGAAGGAATTGTTCGCCAAATCCGACAGCTAAAATGATCGGCTTTGCAAAAACTATCGAAATCGAAAGAATAAACGCACCCCAAAGTCCACCAATAAGCGATGCGGTAAATGCTGCACTGAGTGCTCTAGCGGCAAAGCCTTGTTTGGCCAAAGGAAATCCGTCTAGTACCGTCGCTTGTGAGCCAGCCGTTCCAGGAATTCCAATCAGCACAGCCGGAAAGGTGTCAGATGTCGTAGTTGGCGCCAGTACTCCAATCATCAGTGCCAGAGCCATACTTGGTTCAAAGCTGGAGACGAAAGGCAAGAGAATCGCAAGTCCAGTCGTTCCACCAAGGCCGGGAAGAATACCAACCGAAAGACCCAACAATACACCTAGTATCAAAAACATAAAGTGTTGTGGCTCAAAGAGTTGTAATAGGACAGAAAACAACAGATCCATCGGTTTACCTTTGACTGGGAAGTTTGGCGGTTGGTCCAATTAATGGGTAGCCAACCGCCTTCATGGCTTTTTTCGTTTCGATATTAACGTTCGATGCGGTAGCTCAAACGATTTGCTTTCAATGCATTGTTTAATTGGTCCACTACACCGTCAGACAGGCTGGTAGCCCGCGCCACAACTGGACGTGCATCATCGCCGATAATCAGTGGAAACGGGCCAAGGCGATTTGGAGCTTCAGCGATGAAATCAGCATCTTTCACGATTTCAGCAAATGCATTTGTCCAACACTGCACAATCTCATCTGAGGTTTCAGTGGGTAGAAAAAGAGCCTTACTGGCCTGGTTCCAAATGGCGTTTATAGCCATGTAAGTGTCTAAATCGTCATCCGACAAAGGGGCACCTGTCATTGTTTCAAACTGTTCCGCAAATGTGGGTGTATCTGGGGCGTAAGGCACACGTTCAATACTTCCGTCAGGCTGTATCCAGCCAAGGGTCATCAGATCTGTTATTTCACCCGCATCAATACCCTGTTTAACCTGACGCAAATAGTTAGCGGTCCCATGCGAACTTAGCTGTATTTCACCACGCAGAAATGCCTGATACCCATTGGACGATGACAGTCCCGGAATAGGACGCGCGTTGTCAAGACCAAGTTTGTTGATTATCCACACATGAAACATGTCTGCGGAACTGGGCGAGTTAAGGGCAAAAAGGTTAAGAGAACGCTCTTTGAGTGGGCCAAGATCGTATGCTGTTGCGGATACTGTGGGGCTAGTAAACCAGTGTACATTGGATTCGATCAGCGCTACAGGTTTATATGCGCCCAGATCGTATTCAACGAGCGGGTTTCCGGCAGCCTGATTAAGCACCGTTGACGTCGATGTCGCCAGCAAATATGTGCCATCGACAACTTGGTTATTGTGAAACTGATTAGCCCCCTTGATGGACCCACCACCCGGCACGTTCAACATCTGAATCAATGGGTTTCCAGGCAGGTATTTTTGAAGATAGGGCTGGAAAAAGCCAAACGTCTGCGAAGTGCCGCCTCCCTCCCCGAAAGGCACAACTATTGTTATAGTTTCACCTTCGAAGTTACATTCTGCCAGTGCAGCAGATGCCAATCCGATCGAAATCGTAAATGCTATTGCTGTCGATTTAAGTATGTTTCGTGATGTCATTTTAGTTTCCTTCCTAGAACTGTGTTGCAATCAAAGTTAAATTATACCGTTACAGTCGGCGTAGGGCGCCAGCTGAGCTTAGCGGACTCCTGTCTTTCACGGTGAATTCTCAACGCGCCTTGCCGCGAGGCCTTCGAAGCCTTTTGCATTGCGTCAGAGATCGGCCCTGTTTTCTTTAGCCGAATGGCACGGTTTAATTCGCTGCGATGCTCGTGCCCATCAAAAAAGAGCTCCCGGTTATATTCAAGGATATTGAAATTGCCGAAACCGGATCGCAGTAAATGCATTTTAAATAAACGGAACTGCTGCCAAGACTGGTGATAGAGTTCGAACAGTTTCGCATTTCTGGCCGCACGTACGACTGCTTCACTAAAGGCGAGCGCTTTGATATAGTCACTGTTCTGGTAAGTTTCGTGCGTAACGTCCGCTGTTTTTTCAATTAGCATTTGGATGTGGCACAAATCTGCCTCACTGGCGCGCTGCACAAAGAGCCGTGCCGTCAGATCGCAGAGGCTGTCGCGCAAGTCATAAAGATCTTTGATGTCCTCAAAATCATATAGGCGCACGAAAACGCCGCGCTGCGGATCAATATCTAGCAGCCCTAAGCCGCTAAGCCGTCTGGTTGCTTCGCGTACCGTCGCTCGGCTAACATCCAACTCCTTTGCAAGAACGGATTCAAATACCTTTTCCCCGCCAATGAATTCGCCGTTCAATATACGCAGCCGGATATGACGAAACACATCGTCCGAGAGCGAGACTTGCCGCGTTGGGGACTGTCGTTCAAGATTGTCGAGATCGTCGTATTCGGTGCAATACCACATGATTAGCCGTCCTAACTCTAACTTTAGAAAAATAATTAATGTCGACACTAAATGTAAACATTAAATGTCGACTCAATGCAAGGGCTCCTTCAAACTAATGAGAACTCGCATCGGATTGCTAGCACAGCCTAAATCTATGCGCTCAATAATTGACGCCACTCGGCGAGAGCAGCGGCACGGTTTAGCATGAAATTGATGCGTGAATAGAAATACATCCAAACGAAATTACCCCCCAACAAATTTGCGCCCCCAACACTAAAGGCCCCGTGGTGCGAGGCGCGGGACCCTACGATTGGGGGCCCTTGGTCCTGCGTCCTGCGGCTCAACTGTATGGATTGGGCCAAGTAACCCCTGCCGTTGGTCCACGGACCGCGGCCCGAGCAAAACTAACCAACGCTGAGTTAGCCACAGCAATTCTATAGTCAGGACGCACGGTACCCTTCAAAACACCCAGAGGCATCCAGTCGCTTGGTAGACAGAATCGTGTTTCCATCAAGCAAAGAACAGTCAATCTTGAAATGCAGCACATCTGGCGGCGTTTGAACTTCGCGGATCACGTATCCACGCGGTTCAACAATCGCCCTCAATTCCTCTACGCCTGCAGCGTCTGTTCTGGCCGGCGCGCATCTTATGGAAAAGGCACCCTATTTCTAAACGCGCATCTGTAATGATGAAATCAATGAGGGCAATAAGCGATGCTGCTAAGTCATTAAACTGTATCGCCTGGATCTAAGTGCAAAGATCGCAAGCGATCGGTCAACCCTTTTGAAAATTGAGATTGGGGACGTTCTATATTCGATGGAAGTACGATTGGCTCCTTAGAACCCGAAGTATGCATCAGAGCCCAAGTAGACATGTCTAATAAAATAGGTACAAGATCTATTGCAGCAGGGCTTAAACAATAGATCTTTCGTTGTGAATGCGCAGGATCATCCTTGAAGGATAATAATCCAATGTCAGTCAACCGTTTCAAACGGCCAGCTAACACACCACTAGATATTTTTTCATTATTATTTTCTAAAATTGATCGAAAAGTCCTTTGATTGCAGATGGCAATATCTCGCAGAATGAGTATAGACCAACGGTCAGCTATCACCTCGGCGCAAGTTGCAAACGGACAATAGATTTCTGCCCCAGTGATCGAGCAATGGCTTTTTGTCCAAGTGTGTCTGTCTAACCTAATAGTTTGGTTCATTTTTTGCCTTTCAAATAATCATCAAGTGCCAAAGTTGATTAAATATTCCCCAAAACCATTTGAAATTCAAGAGCGGTTTAAGGTGTGTGATGGTATTTTTTTTAATGTGTATTTTTATTTTATTAGTCGGAGAAAGATCTTACCGAACAGTCTAAAATAAGGATAGATACCATGAAAAACATCATTATGGCAGCAGCCGTTTCACTATTTCCAGCTACAGCTTTTGCTGATGGTCACAACGGACATGGCCAGGGCTTTGCCAGCACGGTTTCCTCCACAACTATAGAAGGAAAATCGGGTTCAATTACCCATATGATTTCGGAAGATATTTGGCAGTACCAAAAGGCACCTGAGGGCTGGCCCACCGCAGCCATGGCAACTTGTCATTACACCATACTGATGGAAGCAGGACAGCAAGCACCTTCATCGATTAATGGCGTTTGTGAGTCCGTTGACCCTGATGGAGATGCCTCAGTTTGGCTTGCTGCCATCGATACCAGCACAGGCATGGGAACAGGAACCCTGACCAGTGGCACTGGTAAATATAGCAACACTAATCCGAAACCAAGTTTTCAGACCACATATCAAATTGATGCAACACACAGCATTTACGATTTCAAGTGGTAGGAAACAAAGCAATAAAACGAAAATTTGTGGACTGTAGTCCATCCTCAAAAGATCAGAAATATGGAGAAGGTAAATGAAAAGATTTCTTATTCAACGGGAAATGGACGGCATCGGTGGTGCTCCAAGGAACGATTTAAACAATGCTGGCAAAGGTTCTGAAGAAGTTTTGGAGACCATGCGATCTGAAGGTAAAAATATCCAACAAGAGCAGAGTTATGTCTTAGGCAATTCAATTTTCTGCGTTTACTTGGCTGATAGCGAGGATCTTATAAACGAACACTCAAAACTAAGCGGTACTCCAGTTACAAAAATTTCTGAAGTAACTGCTGTTATCAAACATAATACTTCTTTTGTTTCATAGAAGACAATTATGATAGGATAATATCTATTAACAAAGCCCACTTTGAAAAAATCGGGCTTTGTTAAACAAAAACCGATAATTTTTCACGAAATGGTAACACCAATGAGTGGAGAATCCTTCACTCGATAAAGAATAACTAAATAGGATGGAGCAAACTGTACTGATTTGCATTGGCCTGTCCCGAATTACTCAATCAACTAAGGAGAATAGAAATGTCGTTATACCAGAAACTAACAAAAGTCATGGATGATCGGGATGTCGAGGGTTATGTTGAACTTATTCACGAAGATGCAGAAATTGTATTTCATAAATCAGGTAGCAAATTCACAAAAAGTGAATGGGCCTCTATGGTCGTTGGTATGATGGGGAACCCAAAGTTCGTAAACGATGCATCTCGTTGCGTTTATGAAAATGATGAGATTTTAGTTTCACATGATTTCATGTCTTACCCCGACGATACTAAAGAAGCCGTTATGATGGTTTGCATGAAAAAAAATGGACAAATAATTCGCATGGAAACTGGAGCAACTCCGCTTACCTGACGATTTGACCTACCAACAGATAGACCACGTTCTAGAAACTGTACATCTTCAAATCAAAGGTGGGGCCTGCTTCTTTTGGCCTCACTTTATGCTTCCAGATTTGGGGCCCCAACGATGGCAACTAACCATCCCGCTAGGGTTCGGTGAGGTGCTGTCAAACAAATGGGAACTCGCATCGGATTGCTCGCACAGCCTAAATCTATGCGCTCAATAGGTGACGCCACTCAGCGAGAGCAGCGGCACGGTTTAGCTTGAAATTGGTGCGTGAATAAAGATGGCGTTCCTATGCCCCCCCACACTCAATCTAACCCCACACCCAGCCCCTCTTGCGCCTTTAGCGGAGCAGAGGTGGCAGAGGTGGCAGAGGTGGCAGAGGTGGGATTAAGTGGGCTGGTAAGTGATTGCAAGGTGCTGCCAGACTACTGAGAGCACTCATCCAATTGCTGACTTCGAGGCTGAAAGATTATAATAACTTTTCATTCTGATAAACGCAGCAGCGTTCTGCTGGAAATTTTAAGAATACTATATCTTCAGGGACTTCAACTTCACGTTTCACCTTTATTTTAATGCTATTGCCCTCAAAAATAGCCGTCAATAATTTATTATTACCCATATCTTCAACATTTTGAACAGAAGCACGCAAAGTATTCCCGCCCACTGAATTTGTCAGAGTAATGTATTCAGACCTAATCCCAAGTTTAAGATTTTTTGTTTTGACTTTTTCAAGGTTAGTTTGGGTAGCTATTTTGGCACTACCAAAAGCAACTGTCTGAGCATCCACACATTCACATTCAAAAAAATTCATGGCGGGAGCACCGATAAAGTATCCAACAAAAGTCGTTTGAGGACGTTCAAAGAGCTCAGCAGGTGTGCCGACCTGAACGATATTACCTTCATCCATTACAATAATGTTCTCCGCGAAAGTCATCGCTTCATTTTGATCATGCGTAACATATATCAAAGTCGATTGGTATTTTTGGTTTATCTCTTTCAGCTGTCGCCGTAATCGGAATTTTAAATCTGGATCGATGACAGTTAATGGTTCATCCATTAAAATGGCTGAAACATCATCGCGTACAAGCCCACGACCCAATGAAATCAATTGCTTTTGATCCGCAGTTAGCTTGCTTGCTGATTTTTTTAATAAAGGTACTAAGTCTAAAGCGTTTGCAACTTCTCTTACCTTCTCTTCAATGACATCCTTGGCATACTTGCGACAAACTAAAGGAAAGGCCAAGTTTTGCTCGACAGACATTGTCCCATAAATGACTGGAAATTGGAAAACTTGGGCAATATTACGTTCGGATGTTGACACAGCTGTAACGTCAGAGCCGTTGAAAAGCAGCTTACCTTCTGATGGTGTTACAATACCTGACATAATGTTCAGCATTGTGCTTTTACCACAACCAGATGGGCCTAAAATTGCATATCGCGCTCCATCAACCCAAGTCATATTAAATGGGTTCAGGGCATATGTTTTATCCGTGGCCTGTGGATTATAAGAATGCGCTATATTTTGAAGAATGATTTCAGCCATTACATTAACCCGCCGTATGGAGAAGACTTTAAACTTCCATCTGTAGAAAATGCATACAAATGGCTAATGTCAAATTTCACTGTTACTTTTTCTCCAATAGAAAAACTTTGAACCGAATCTAACAAACCGACTAAGTTTATCTCATTATGCTTCAAGTGAAGAAAGGTTTCAGAACCACTAATTTCGGACAATTCAATTGCAAAGGGAAATCCTATTTCACCCAATGTAATTGCTACAGCCCGCAAACCAAAAGTGTACGTGCCTTCAGGTAAGCCCTTAAAATGTTTTGGTGAATCAAATTGTATCTCCGGGCTCAAGATAATTTTGCCTTCCCCGACCATGCCCTCAAATAAATTCATCGCAGGGTCGTTTGTAATCTGCGACACTTTTGTAGAGTTTGGATTCTCGTAAACTTCCTTGGAACTGGCTTGCTGAAGAATGCGCCCTTCGTCCATTACCAGTATCTGTCCACCTAGCTGCATAGCTTCGACAGGATCGGTTGAAGAGTAAATCAATATAGAATCCGCGGATGCCTTTGTATTAAAAATACTTTTGAACTCCTCGCGCAATTGTTCACGTAACTTGTAATCCAGATTAACCAAAGGTTCATCGAGTAGAAGAATTTTAGCTTCTTTTACGAGGGAGCGAGCTAGCGCAACTCTTTGTTGTTGTCCTCCCGAAAGAGCCTGAATTTTACGACTTTGGAAACCCTCCAAGCCGACTTGAGACAAGGCGTTCATCACCCGGTTGTGAATTTCAGCTTTTTGAGTGCCACGTTGCTTTAAGGGAAACGCCACATTTTCATAAACAGTTAAGTGGGGATAGTTGATGAATTGTTGATAAACCATGGCAACTTCACGTTTCCAAACTGGAATACTACCAAAATCATTCCCGTCTAATACTAAACCACCACTATCTGGCGCAATCAAACCGGCAATTGTTTTAAGCAACGTAGTTTTACCAGACAATGTACGGCCAATTATTGTATAAATTTGGCCCTGTGACATTTCAAAGCAAATATCATCTAGATGATACTGCTCTTCAGGTTTTAGAGACAGGTTTGAAGCAATGAGTGACATTTATTTTAATGCTCCTGACAGGTTACCTTTTGACAAATACCGTTCTACAATGAACGCAACCACTACTAATGGGGCCACACTTACTAACGCTGCGGCGGACAGGCTCCACCATGGAGTAATCGAAGAATTTAAGGCTACGATTGCAACAGGCAGCAGCTGCACTTCGGTAAAAGTTAAAATAAACGCGAAGAAAAAGTCAGTCCAACCAAAAATCATACAAAACATCCCCGCCACAATGATCCCTGGAATTGAATTTGGCAGGACAACTTTGTAAAAGGCTTGGAATGGATTACAGCCATCAATCAGTGCTGTTTCGTCTATCTCTTGAGGCACTTTGTTAAAGAAATCGACCATGATCCAGACAGCAATCGGCATCAGTAACACAACGTACACAAGGACAAGACCTAATAGAGTGTCGAGAAGTCCCAACTTTCCCAGCATAATAAAAAAGGGAATGGCCAAAACAACTGGTGGCATAATTCGCTGTGAAATGAAGAAGAAAGTAATATCACCGTTTCGTATAGGACCAGCTTTGAAGGTATATCGAGACAATGCGTAGGCAGCTAAAGTACCTAAAATTATGCTTACCAAACTACCAGCAGCAGTAACAAAAACACTATTCAAAAACGGCTCAACAATATCAACACCGCCTCGAGCTGGCGATTTAAAAAGTGATTGCCACCCGTCAAGTGTAGGCTCAAAATCCACCCAAGGAATGTAAGTTGCACCACCCGTAACCGACTGAAAATCCTTGAAAGATGTTGATATGGCCCATAAAAATGGAGCTATCACAAAAACTGACCATAACGTCACAGCCAGATATTTTGACGTGATATAAAACAAACGCATTTTAGCTACCTCGCACCATAAGTTTTGTCAGTATTTTAGCAATAATAGTAAAGCTGATAATCA
>Ga0209830_10004201_pt1 | contig 10626 bp, 7 predicted proteins | sample ArcticOcean_MG_C_12_FD_187439 | JGI IMG/M metagenome (GOLD analysis project Ga0209830, IMG submission 187439) | Marine microbial communities from western Arctic Ocean - ArcticOcean_MG_CB8_130 (SPAdes) (version 2) | ecosystem: Environmental > Aquatic > Marine > Oceanic | place: Arctic Ocean...
CTTTGCGCCGGTTTTGATTAGGGAAGTGACGAGGAGGATTAATTTGAAAGACGTGTGGCAGGCGGCGTACACGGCTGGGGTGGTTTTACCAAAACCGTGCGCGAAAGCAAGGTATTGGCACCGATCGATAAACGTGAAGAAGTTGGTGGATATAAGGTTCACGCAGTTAGGGAGAGGGATGAGCATGGCGGAAACGATTGAACATTACGCCATGCCGAAGAAAATTCGCGTGCAAGGATTGAGGAAGATGGAAGCGAAGGACGTGCCGACGGTGACGAGATTGTTGAACTCGTATTTTAGCAAATTCAAGTTAGCGCCGGTGAAAAACGAGGAAGACGTGAGACACTGGTTAGTCCCGAGAGACGAGGTCGTGTATAGCTACGTAAAAATTGACGAGCGCACCAACGAAGCGACGGATTTCTGCTCCTTCTACAACTTGAGCTCCACGGTCATCCAAGCGTCTTCCGGCGGTAGCAACGCCAAGAGAAACAACGTCTTACTCAAAGCCGCGTACTGCTATTACAACGTCGCCACTTCCGAGAACATCGAAGATCTCGTCCAAGACGCGTTAATATTAGCCGGAGACAACGGTTTTGACGTCTTCAACGCTCTGAATGTCTCCGAAAACGCGCAGTTCTTAGAGACGCTTAAATTCGGCATCGGCGACGGCGATTTGCACTATTACTTGTACAACTGGAAGTTGAAGGAGACGTTAGCGCCGAAAGACGTCGCGTTAGTTTTGCTTTAGTTCAACAAAAACCACCAAAACTTCTTTTGCCTCCTGCGAGTGATGAGTCTTTGTGATAAAGTACTTACGTAATATACGCGCAAAAATGAACATCACAAGAAGCACTTTAAATCCACACTAAAAAAGCGCAGTCGTAAATTAATAAAAAAAAACACGAAAGAAGATGTCGGGCAACCCAGGCGGCCCTTCCTCCTCCACCCCCTCGATGTTCCTCAAAGACTTGCTCCTCACCCCGGACGGGTGCGCCCCGGACGACGACCCGTCTCAGTCCTCCGTCTCTCAAAACCCAATCATGCGTATGACCGATCAAATCTTATTCGGCGGCCCTGCGGGAAAAATGGGAAACGAATCCGTTCGGGAAAAACAGATGCAACGAGACCGAGAGACGGGCGAGACGTTACATCAGAAGCAACGGTGGACGGCAGATCAGGAGAGGCAGAGACGAATGAACAACAACACTAATGGTGGACGGCAGCAGCAGAGAGCGCGGTCGGACGTGATGGCGAGGCAAGTCGCGCCGGCTATGGAGAGAGAGTACGAGAGGCAATTAGTGCAACAACAGCAACAACAAAGTATGGACCAAACGTGGCGACGGGAACAAGAAATGATGGCAGAGCAACGTCAGAGAGACGCGATGATGATGAGAGAAAGAAACGAAGTTGGTTTGATGACGCCAGCGCCGATGATGGAGATGCAAATGCGACAGCAACAACAACGACAGGATTGGGGCGGGGAGTTTGCGCGCGAGCGAGAACAGAGAGAACAACAACAACAACAACAACAACAAAGAAGGATGATGGGGAATAACGGTGGCGAATGGGCGAACGAGTTCGCTCAGAGGCAAATGCAACAAAATGGGCAGATGGTGAACGGTGCAAGCGCTCGGTGGGTGAACGAGTTCGAGCAGATGCGTGGTGCGGAGCACGCGAGGTGGGCGAATGAGTTTACGCAGCAAAGGAACGGCTATAATCCGCCGCAGCAATGGGCAAACGAGTTCGCACAGCAACAACAGCATCAACAACAGCATCAACAACAGCAACAACATCGAGGAGAAACGAGAGTGGACGCGGAGACGAGAATGCACAGCGCGGAGTTGGCGAGAACGCTCGCGCAAGATCCGAAATTTGTAAATTCGTCCTTCGTGAAGCTTATGCAAAATATCGGCTCGGGACAAGTTGCCGTTCGCGATAACGATTTAAGAACCGTCGACGGTGAGCGTCAAGTGAACGTGGAAAGCGAGGATTGGGCAAAGGAGTTTCAAAGTGCAAATATTAGTGGCGGCGAGCGATGGGCGAACGAGTTTCAATCAACGTTGCGTCAGCAGCAAGCAAAACATCAACAAACAAATTCGGCGCAAGCCGCGGAGAATTGGGCGAACGAATTTTCGAGTTTACCGGAGCAATGGGCGAACGAATTCACGCAAACGCACCCGCAATACGCAAATCAATTCGATTCCGCGTGGAACGAGAGCGCGCAAGTGATGCACAATGAAAGAAATAATGCGTACGTGTTTACGCATCCGAACCCCTACGACGGGAATGTGAACGCGCTTCAAATCGGAAAGGATCTCGTCAAGACTGGTGTTTTATCCGAGGCAACGTTAGCATTGGAAGCCGCAGTGAAGCAACCAGAGACGCAACAGAGCTCAACCACAGAAGCCTGGCGATTGCTCGGCGAAGCGCACGCCGAAAACGATGACGACGTTCGCGCCATCGCGGCAATGCGAGAAGCGCACAGACTCGACCCTCTCGACGCCGAAGTTGCTTTACAACTCGCCGTCAGTCACACGAACGAGCTCGAGAAAACAGAGGCTATTCAACACGCCGTTTCGTGGCTTCGTCAACAACAGGGCGTGTCGCATTTGGTAGAAAGTAAAAATATTATGGATGAAAACGAAGCCCGCGACGCGTTCCGAGAAGCGTCCAGATTACAACCGCAAAATGCAAACATTCACGCCGTGGTTGGCGTGTTAGCACACTTGACGAGAGATTACGACGAAGCCGTGCGGGCATTTGAAACAGCCGCACGTTTGAATCCGCAAGACCATCGTTTGCATAACAAAATTGGCGCTACCAAAGCCAACGCGGCGAAAAGTTCCGAGGCAATCTCCTCTTATCGAAGCGCGCTCGATTTGAAACCGAACTATACTCGCGCGTGGACGAATATGGGGATTGGATTTGCGAACCAAGGACGATATGAGGCCTCTGTGGCGTATTATTTGAGAGCGTTAGAGCTAAACCCAAACGCTGAGAACGCGTGGGGATACTTGAGAATAAGTTTAGGATGTACTGGACGAATTGATCTTATGCCGCTCGTGGACGAGAAGAACGTCCGAGCTTTGGCGAGAGAATTTCCGGTCGGTACGGCATGAAAAAGTGTAGTATGAATTAGTTGTTTTAGTTAGGTTAATATAGTTACAATATAGATCACAAGCTATAGAAGCTCTTGAGAAAGTCGACGACTTCGTCGTTCGTATTCAAGCACGTGATAAACGTTATGTCATTCTCTCCCACGGTGCCTTGTTCGATCATTGTTTTAATAAACGTCAAAAGACAGTCGTAAAAACCATCGTAATTTACCAGAATAATCGGCACTTTGTGTTCGCTGCCCAGTTTCTTCAACTGAACGAGTGTATACAGCTCAAAAAATTCATCCATGCTACCTAATCCGCCGGGAAGAAAGATGTAAGCCGTTTTATCTTCCTTCGTTTTACGCACCCCGGCATCCGTGAGCGCGACTTTTCTCGGCGCTAAGTATCTGCAATATACCTCTTTATCCGGATCTAAATAACTTTGTTTCGTTGATTTCACGCTCGTTCCAGCTTCGCGCGCAATCCGAATACCACCGACGATTTTTCCAGCCTCCTTGGCGCCTAGAGACGCCGCTTCCATCATTCCCGGGCCTCCGCCAGTCCACGTCGTCACGTCGCCCATTAGTTCCGCCAATCTTCTCGATAGATCTTTCGATTGTTTATAAATTTCCGTTTCCGGTTTCAACCTCGCCGACCCGTAATACACAATACCTCGCTTCCACTTTTCAATCAACTCGAAACACTCCAATAGTTCTGATCGAACTGCTTTAGCCGAGCCTCTCGCCAACTTCGCAATCGCCGAATCGTTGCGTTTGGTAAATCCAGATAAATCACGTTCGCCTAAAGTAAACATTCTGTCGTAAACGAACGTCCATCCGGTCTCGTCGATTTCAGCACCAAACACCGTACAAACCGCGGCGCCGGTTAAACATCCGATCTCGCAACACCGTTCCAACGTCTTCCCTCTCAGTATGCTATACATGAACCCGCTCGTCAAAGCGTCTCCAGCGCCAGTTGTATCGATAATCTTCATTGGCGGTGTAAACGCTCGTTGTTCTATTCTTCTTGTCACTCCGCTTTGCCGATTCCTTTCCAACGCGACCAATCCTCGCTCACCTAATGTCGCGACGACGATGTCCACGCTCGCGATCAACAACTCCAAGCCTTTCTCAAAGTCCCCGTTTCCATACTCTGTCACCTCATCTTCATTTCCCATGACAATCTTTACGCACTCTCGGCGCAAACACTCCGAAATGCGTTTATCTTTGAATTTCCTCACCAACTCGAACGAGCTCAAGTGGAAACACACGTTCGCTTTTTGCATCTCCGCCGTATCCAAAGCGCGTTCGAGCAATTCATCCTCTCCGTAACACGCGTACGCGTTTAAAATTACCCACTTCCGCATCCAGACATTCTTCACGACCGTCCCTTTAAACGCCTCCTCGGGAATCTCCTTCGCTAACAATCGACAGTTTTCGTCAAACGCGGGTCTCATCGTTCGCTGCCCTGTTTTCGGATGCACCAAACACAAACACCTTCCAGTTTGCCTCCCTTCTTTCCTAATCATATACGTCGTGTTCACTTTATTTCGCTTCATCGCTGCTTCGAAGAAGTCGCCCATTTCGTCGTCCCCGTACGCGCCGATCACGCCTGCGTTCACTTCGAATCCGTGCGCTAAACCCGAGCACACGTTGGTGGCGCTTCCACCAATTTTCGTGCTCCACTCGCCTAACCCAGCGAGCGTTTGTTTCAACTGCTGCAAAGATATCGGTCTCGACCCGCCAATCTCTCCCTCCACGTGTTCCTCGATTCGGGAGGACACCGCGATGTGATCCACGATCGCGCTCGGTTGCAGAACTAACAACTCCGGAAACAAAGCTTCGCGAGAGTACTCTAAACTTCCCCGGAGTGAACCGCCTCTCTGATTTCCGCGAGAAGGAGAGGACATCGGGGACGGGTAACCGCTCCCGCCGTGTTGAGAGTGCTCGGGGGATGGAGGAACGCTCATGATGATGACTTTTATTCGTGTTTGTTTTCTTGAGAGATACGTGTGATGCGCAAGCGTGTGTGTAGTAATGCGGAATTTCGTTAAGAAAAAGCGACCCTTCGGAAGTTGTTTCCCCGAGCAGGATTTGAGAGAAAATGGCGCGATGAAATGTGAGCACTTTTGATGATCGATCGTATTATACTAATAACACACGGAGATACATATATTTGTTTCATTGACAACTCGCGAGTTCTACTAGAAGCCAACGGAAGCCCAATCGTATTTCGCTGTCAATGCTTTCCGTAACGTTCGTATTCTATTCCTATTCTTTCCGCCGTCGTCTTTCCCCGTCCTCGATCGGGAGGAGTATTCCACCGTCGATCGATCGTCTCGGGTGAACCAAAACTCCACGTCGTCGACAAAGCCAAACGTAGGGGACGTGTACGTAGCTCTGACGTAATCGTCGTACTCTTCGGTGATTTCAACGGTAAAACCGTCGCAGTCGGTGGTTTTGATGACGTCGACCAGTTGGTCTTTCGCCGTCGCGACGTCGTAGACTCCTGTTTGTTTCAACACGCGAACGGATTCGGGAGGATTAAACGTCCACGGAGGCGCGTACGCTTGCGCTTGACCTGTGCAAGAATGGATAATGGAAAAGAAAAAACAATAATGCGAAAGGTATTAAACGTCAGTAAATCATAAAAAGAGGGTAAACAAAATGCCATCGACCGACGACGACATAGAGCGCTTTGGTGCGAGAGAAGATAACGAACACATCACCAATTTGACGTACCCATTTCTTCGGCTGTGCTTAAACAATTCACCGAATCCGGGGGACAGAGCGTTAAACTTTTGATTCCGTTGAATTCTTGCACGCCTAACTGCGGTTTCGGCGCTTTGCTTCCGACGTCGAAGAGTACACCGAGGAACAGCGGGAGGGCGGTGGAGTTGAGAACGAGCGAGCGGCGATTGGATAAAACGTTTGCTTTGTCTTCTTTTCCATTAGTTTCAGTTGATGATGATGATACCCCCCCCGCGAGAACGACGGTGCGACTTCGCGACGAGGACGAGGACGACGTAAGCGACGACGACGGTGGTCTTCGGGTGATTGGGACGACGTGTGCGCACAACATAGCGAGCATGATAGTTGTTATTGTTAAATTGTGATGTGTTTTGTCTGTCACGTAAAAAGTAGTATGTTTTTAAATCTGCGTTGTCTCTCTCAATCTTTTTCAATGTTCCTTCTCAGTGATGATGATGCTCTTCCAGCACCAGTTCTTGCGCGTTCTCTGCTTCCTCATCCTCTCTCAATCACGCTCTCCTTCGTTCTTCTTCAATTCTTTTCCAACAAGTTGCTCAAAACGGTCGCCCATCTGACCTCTTTCGCGTGCTCGGAACATTTTCTGTAACACGTTCGGCAGCACCTTTCGCCGGCGTGCGTGTCGTGCGAAGCAGGCACGCGGTAGGTCAAATTTTTGTACACAACCTCTGCGATGCCGTGATTGCGCACGTTTTTCGCGTAGCTGCATTTGCCTTCGTCCATGAACGCGCACTTTTGGCCTTCCGCTTTGAACGCGATGTAGCACGGGTTGCAGCAGAGTTTACCGGCGAACTTCGGGTGGTCGTTTGGTACGCGGTGGAAGCGTTTGTATTCCAACTCTGGTTCTTGTTCTTGTTGTCCGTTTTGATTTTCTCCTCTCGCTCGTTTGTTCTCGTTCTTGTTCTTATTGGTGCTGCCGCCTTTCCCCGCGACGCCGAGCTTCTTCGCGTACGCGCACTCCCCGCTCGCCAAGAACGCGCACACCTTCCCTTTCACAAGACACCGATTATAACACGTCTCGCAGCATCTCTCCCCGGCGTACTTTGGATGCGTCTTCGGCACTCTTTGCGGCAAGATGCTGTACTCCAAAACCAACCCTTTCTCCTCCTTTTCTTTCGCAATCAAACACGTCCCCTCCTTCGCAAACGCGCACAACTTCCCTTTCGCTTGAATCTTGTAATAACACGAGTTACAGCACCACATCCCCGGGTACTTCTCGTGATTGCTCGGCACGCGATACTTCAAATAGTTAAACGCCACCTTCATCCCGTCCTTCTCCCGTTTATTCGCCACCGCGCACGTCCCATCCTTCGCGAACGCGCATATCGTCTCCCTCGCCGCGCACTTATAATAACACGTCCCGCAACACCTCCGCCCGGCAAACTTCGGATAATTCTCCGGCACCCTGTACGAAAGACGACGTTTCTTGTTGGTCTTACTATACGTATACGATAAAGGGACGCCTAACTCTTTGCACTTCAACGCTTTCAAGCACGTGTCGTCTTCCGCGAAGACGCACGTAGTCGACTGGAGTTTTTCGAATTTTGACGAATGCTTTGCAGGTCTATTCATTGGAATTTTTTCTTCCTTTTCCTTCTTGGAGACATTCATCCGTTCTTTGTCGTCGTCTTCTTCTTTGTCTTCTTTTCCTCCTCCTTTTCTGCGTCGACGAAACCGGCGAGCGTCTTTCTCGTTTTCGTTTTCGTCGTCAGGCTGAGCAGCTTTTTCTTTGTCTTTGTTGTCTTCTTCGTCGTCCTCGTCTTTATCAGAGAGACGAAGAAAATGTCTCACCCCTTTCAAATCATCGTCCTCTTCCAATAACAACGACGAATCATTATTCGTCGTTTTTTCTTTGTTGATCGTCGTCGTTTGAGCAAACGATGCGTTCCCTCCTCCTAATCCACCCCTTGGCGCCTTCCGCAGATCCATAATGCGAGGATGGATGAGAGACGCGAGAGAGAGACGAAGAGAGATATGAATGAGATTCTCTTTCTAGGGGGGGAAATTGTGACAAATCTTGTTGCTCAGATTGCTTCATATATTCGTTTAGTATTAGTCGTAGTAGTTTGTCATTCTGAGATCAAAAACGGCTTTAGAGAGAGAGAGAGAGTTATGCGAGTGTTTGTGTTCGCGTTGCTTTTGTTCGCCTCCCGCGCCGCTTTTGCTCGTGCTTTTGCGAAAGGAGGCACGGTGGAACGATTTACCGAGGAGGTACTCTTCGTCTCGCCTCTTCCTCATCCGGAACGGAGGAGGAGGACAAGGAGAAACTTTACCACTTCCACAAACTTTGCGTTCGAGGACGATTCAGACGACGAGAGCGAGAAACAACCCGATGGCATTCTCTTCCAGTCGCTGTTTTCGTGGACGATGAACAACATGAACACGAACGATTTAGAAACCTTTCCGAGAGCAATAGCGAGACTTTTGCAACGTGACCGCGTAAAGCAAACATCGTCTTTGAGTAAAAAGGATGATGAAAAACAGGAGAAAAGAAAGAAGAGATTGATGTTGGAGGAATTTTCGGTGGGTTTTACTCGAGGCCGATGGCGAGACGCCGGCGCGTTCGGGAGGAAGCCGATGAACTTTGAGACGTCGAGCGCGCTCGGGATGCACGTGAACGGGGTTTTCAGCAGAGAGGATGACGATGATTTAGATGATGGTTATGATGATGATGCGTACGAGAAGGAGAAGGGAGAAGGGTGGGTGAGATTGACGAACACGGTTGGCGCGAATTTTTGCGCCGGAGCCAACGTGCGGCAGAGAGGTTTGCCCAGATTTTACGAAGTCGGAGGAGGGATGAGGACGACGATGAAGAAGAAGAATGGATTAGAGTTTGGGAGTAGAAAGATAGCGTCGAAGAATAGATCAACGACGACGACTTTGTTTCAATCGTATCCGAAAGAAATCGCGTGCGTAGAAAACGTGGCGAGCTTTTTTGAGATGTTGCCGTGCGGCGGGAGAAGAGGGGTGGCGAACATCATCGCAAGCGAACGAAGCGTGTTGATCGCGGACGTGAATTTTCTTAGTTTTGGAGCGTCGTACGAGAGAGGAAGATTTTCCTTGTCCATGACGGGAGTGGCGAGCAGAGAGGGGATAGAGAAAATGGCGAGGGAGAGAAACGATGTGAAAGCGTGCGCGGCGGCGAAAGAGGTGTCGAGAGTGTACGCGCTGCTAGGTAATGGAGACGCGCGCGCGGTGGATTTGAGAGAAAGTAAGAAGAGTAGCGTTGCAGAGTTGCTCAGTAGTTTGAAGATATGTGCGACATCGACATCCTCTTCGTCTGTAAAAGTTGACGCTCCGAGAGTCACCATCACCCGCGCCATTCTCGGTTCCGGGAGTATTCGCGGCGCGATTTCGCTTTCGGTGTCCAGATTTGAAAACGCGAGAGGCGATACCGTGGTGAGAATATTCCACCCCGTTCCCGATTACGTCCGCGTTTTTCGACACACGTTCGAGGTCGTTTCGAAAAAAAGTTCAAAAGGAGGTGATGATAGTTCTTCCATTAGCAACGATAGTGCAGTGAGCGACATTTCCTGGGGTAAAGAGTTACTCGAGATGAAGATTAAGTTACCGCGCGGGCTCGATTCGGTGACTATTAGATTTGATTTCGAGAAGATATTTTTACCGCTCGAATCGTTCGAGGCAGATGCAGAGCGCGGGATGACATTTCCGCCGGCAATAGCGTTCTCCGCAGCGGCACCGGGCGCAGAAAGCAGCAGTGACAGGAGTGATAATGATACTCTCGGCAGATACGAGCGCGCGTACGCCAAGCTTGGCTTCGCCCAATCGCCGCTCTTCGAAAAGTTAATCGAGAACGAGAAAAACGACTTCGCGCACTTCTTGGACGCGTTAACGGTAATACTTCCTGTTCCAGACGGCGCGATGCCATTCAACGCCACCGCTATGGCGTGCGTCGCGTTCGTCGCGCACCTCGGCGCGTTGGCGAAAATTTTACTGAAACGCGAAAACTACGACGACAAGGCGAAGACGTTACAACATCTCGCAAAAGTTGAACGGAAAAGGCTCAAGAGTGAGGAAAAGAAGAAGGCGAAGAGCAAAGCCGAAAGCGAACTTCTTTATCGTCGTTTACGTCGTCCTCGAAAAATGTAAAACGAAAGTAGATCACATATGTATAGGGACGTTTAGACGTTTTTGATGTGTTTGTACCACCAAAAGCGCCAGACTTTGTCCTCACAATTTACTTACTTTTGCACGCACCCACGCACACGCCCACCAGTGTGCCCGTGGTGATTTTCTCCTTCGCGAGAGAGCGAGATTTAGAGAGAAAAAACGCGCTCGTGCGTCTTCTTCTTCCGTGCCTTCGTCGAGGAGAGTGAGATTCTCTTCTCTTCTTTCGTCAAAGTCGTCGCGTCGTCGATCTCTCTTTTTCCAATCTTCGTCGTCGTCGAGGCAAAATCTCACCGAAGCGAGGAGGGGGAGGACACTTCGACCTTTCCCACATCACACTGCTCTCTCTTTTGAACGGGAGGAGAAGTGTTGTTTCTATTGTTGTTGACTGCGCTCTTTGATTGATACGCGGAATACGCACATAACTGCACGTATTTAAAGCAGCTTTAGAAGCAGCTTTAGGAGCAGCACTGGCAAAAGGACTTTTGCGAAAGAGAATAAATACGCCAAATGGCATCGTCGTCGTCGCCTTTACCTCGCCGAATCATAAAAGAAACCCAGCGTTTGCTCCAAGAACCGGTGCCGGGAATTACGGCGATTCCGTCCGAGGAGAACGTGCGGCACTTTCAAGT
>Ga0209830_10004204_pt1 | contig 10620 bp, 4 predicted proteins | sample ArcticOcean_MG_C_12_FD_187439 | JGI IMG/M metagenome (GOLD analysis project Ga0209830, IMG submission 187439) | Marine microbial communities from western Arctic Ocean - ArcticOcean_MG_CB8_130 (SPAdes) (version 2) | ecosystem: Environmental > Aquatic > Marine > Oceanic | place: Arctic Ocean...
ATTAGCAACTTGCGTAAGAACAGCAGTAGGGTTCTGTGAATATACAAACTGCATCTTCTGTCGCCATTGAGCAACCTCACCAGAAGACATGGCAGTTAAATTACCATTCAAAAAATATAAAGGTTCTCTAACTGCCATTTAAATTGCTCCCGGCGCAAATCCAGCAAGTGAGTTTAATAAATTGCCACCAGAATCACGAATCTCTATAACATTTCTCTGCATACCAGCATGAAGGAACGGCATATTTTCCATAGTAATATTGTCACCAGCATTAGTAGCTGATCCATCTGTACCATCTAAGAGTATATTATCACCAGCATCAGTTCCAGCCGCAGCAGATTGATTCATAACAAGTAATACATCTGCACCCCTTCTTGTTAGAACTTGTCCATCACCATCTGTGCCAGAAAAGGCTCCACCATCTGAAATCGACAAACCTTTATCATGTCTATGTTTAAGAAAAACTTCTTTATTAGCGCCAAAGTAAACATAAGAATCATCAGAAATCATACATAGGTCATCACCAATACCAAGGTCAGCTGCAATACCAGCACCACCAGCAACCGTCAAGGCACCAGTTGTAGCATTAGTTGAAGCAGTCGTTGCAGTTACGGCAACTACACCAGCAGAAGAGATTGTAATTGCGTTTGTGTCTGAAGCAGACCCGATATTACCAGCATCAGGTATAACGATATTACCACCAGTGGTCATAAGGCCAGCACCAGTATATGTTCCACTTGCGTTTATATTTGCATTAACATCTAGTAGTGTAGCATTGAGTTCAATCTCATCAGTAGCATTAATATCCAGAATGGCATTACTAGGTGCGCCAATACTTTGTGACGCATCATTGAACTGAATTACACTTGTACCATTAAGTAATAGCCCAGTATCGTGAACATGAGTTAGGGAAACATCTGAATTTACACCAAAATGAATTACTGATGCGTCACTTATCAAGATAACGTCATTACCAATTACAGTGTCTAGGGCTACAGATAGACCACCATCAGTCTGCAATGAACCATCAGTTGTAGAAGTTGCATCAGTTGTAGAATCTGTTTTAATAAAACCACTTGCAGTTACCGTACCAGTTACCGCTAGGGCCGAACCATTAAAATTTAAGTTTGCCTCACCGTTTCCAGAGTTAGAACCTGTTGCAGTAATGACCCTGTTGTTTCCGTCATTGTTTAGTGACAGTCCAGAAGATTGGTTAATAAAAGAAAGATTACCAGAACCATCTGTTCCTAAAATCTGATTTGCAATGCCGTCACTAATGGGCGTGATAAACTGTGGACCACCACCAGCTGGGGGAAGAAAAAGAGAACCTAAGAGGTTGTCACTTGTTGCAGGCTGATAGGCAAATCTTGCATCAAGAGAAGATGAGTCAACATTTTCTCTAAGAGCAAATGAAGGAGTACCCTCAAGTGATTCCTCAAGAATTATAAATTCTTCAACACCTTCAAATGTTGGATTAAGAATATGATCATTTGTTCCTTCTTCATATAAAAGTGCATCACCAGCATCCACACCAGCTGCACTAGCATTAAGAAGTATTGTACTAGCCTCATCTGTACCACTTCCATCTGTTGCATTAAGAAGAACAATATCGTTGATATCTCTACCCGTCAATGCTATTATACCAGACTTATCTTGGATTGTTACTATTCTGTCAGCAGTAGGATCAGTGATTAAAAGAGTTGTTTCAAAATCATCTGCTGTAGTTCCCTCAAATACAATCTCTGCACCAAAACTCAATCCTTGAATATCTGACCTAAGAGTATTAAACCTTTGACGAAATGTATCTAAAGAATCACTGGTATTTACTAAAGCTGCGGTAATTGTTGCCATTTTATTCTTTACCCACTAATTGTTGTAAGAGAGACTTTATTTCATGCATCTCGCACTTAATGTTATTTATCTCCCTTGTAGCATCCCTTAGTTCATCTCTTTGTTTTTGTGCTAAATTAGAACGGGAAACTGCGGCATTATAAGCAACATTATTTGTATTAATAATTGCTTGTGAATTTATATCTCTTACAAGGTCTGTATGTCCCTCTACTTTAAGTTGTTCTCCCATATTATGTTGCCAATGCCATAGCTCTAAATTCTCTAATTCTTGGAGGTTCAGCAGAGTTAGTCCCCTGCATCACGATCTTAATTGAGAAAGAAATAAATGGGTCTAGAGGAGCTCCAAGTCCATCATCAGTAACACCAGCAGTATACTGATAATCTTGGAAATCATCTCTACCAAGTGATGGCGTTGATCCAAGATCATCTACTCCAGTTTCATTGAAAAATTCATACGGTAAACTATCAAAGTCATTAGCATCATCTGTCCTCAATATTTTAAATAAAACTTTAATTTCAGATTGAGAATCTCTGTTTGCAGAAAATAATACTTTAAGTGCTGTAGCAGGATTTTCTAGTACAACCTTTTTAGTTAAATATTGTGCAGCGTTATTATCTCCTGATGATGCTGTTGAAGGAAGAAAATCAGATGTTGGATATACATCAGCAGAACTATCAATATTATTAATTCTGTTTGCAACTGCAAATACAGTCATTCTATCCGTATCAATAACAGGAGAAACGTTAGGTAAACCTGTTGATAATTCAAAATTAAGAGTTAATGATTTATTACCACCCATCTCATTATTTTCATTTATCTTAGAAGCTACCATCTGGGGTGCATCATAATAAATATTTTGATTCAAAATTGTAGGAAATGCAGACGCCGCCACAGATTTTATAAATGGTACTTGAGTACCAGATGGACTTGTTGCAGTTGTTGGTTGAACAGTCAAATCTAGGGCAGTGTTTGGTAAAACCATATTTTGCACATCATAATAACCCAAATCAAATAATATATTTTCTGAGGCACGAATATCACTACCACCAATTTGAGCTCTTGTTGTTCCAGTACCATCGATGACGGCTGCTGTTTCCACTGTAATTGTATAATCATCAATACCAATATTACCAATAGCAGTATGACTTGCAGCACCATCTCTAGCATCTAATGTAGATAGATTATCAAATCCATGTATCTCACTAATAGGAACTTTATGTATCATATAAAACTCAACTACATCATTTGCTTCATGAGTATCACCAGTTCCTTCATCTCCAGAACCAACACCTCTAATTGCACCCGATATTACATTACCAGAAATAGATGTATATGTTATAATTTCATTATTAATTTTTATAATCCATTTATTTGTTGAATCATATGAATATACTCCACTAGTATTATTAAAGTTTGTGCCATCTGCTAATGTTATAGTAGTATCAGATACAGTTAATGAATTAGATAATGTTGAATATGCACCAGATTTAACACCAGAAATTGTAACATTATTTGTTGTACTATGCATTTGATGATCTGGATGTTTTACTTGAATTACTTTACTACCATCTAACATAATTAATGAATTAGGTTTTAGTAGTCTATTTGGTGCAAAATAATCACCACCTAATGCACTACCTAATAATGCAGTTTGATCAAATTCAGCAGATTTATTCTGTAACCTACATTGTCCTACACTAGCAGTAAAATTTGCTATATTAATTTTAAATTTTATATCTTCTGTAAGAGATGGCTCCCAAGTTCTATTATTATGTCCTTTAAACATAACACCAATATCTGGTTGTTTTGAAACAGTTCTTTCACCAAATAATACATTCAAGTCTGCCGTAGTAGTTCCCCCAACACCAGATTCAGTAAGAGTAGATTGAATCTTACTTTCTCCCATTCGAGAAATCCAAATTTTATGTGTTGGAACTGTTGCCAAAACAACAAAACAATATTCAGAATCTTTTTGGACGTATACAGGAGCAGTAAATTTAAAATTAGTAGCAGTTTGACCAGTTTCATCAATAGTAACATCTGCTGGGTCTTTTGTAACCCTACCAAATGGTAATATCTTTGGACCAGGATAACCGTTAAGAACATTTCTAATTTCTACACTAACAGGAGAAGTTTCATCTTTTGCACCAAAGAATAAATCAACACTTGTTATAAACATACCACCTTCTTCAGAAACTAAAAATGTTTGTGCTAACGGATCGTCTTGGTCTTCAAAATCTGGCCGTAGTTCAACCCTTCTGACACTACTACTATCGATAGTTCTTGTCTCAGAAATAATCCTCTGGTCTAGTGTAGCATTTCGTGTTGCGATAATTGTCTCTTGTGATGTTTCTAAAACACCTATAGCAGAATATATTTTTTCACCAGCCGTAACAGGATCAGTTGATGTAATATTAGTTGGACTTGATGTTAATCTAAAGCTAAGTTCTCCAGTTCTAAATTGTGGATTACCTTCAACCTTTGGGTCTGGCATAACGAAAGTTCCAGAAATCCTACCAGCTGCATTGGTTATTAAAGCATCACCACTAACTAAACTTTCGTCACTGCTTGAAAATCCAACAGATGGTAATGTATATTGTGATATATCTAACTTATCAAAGAAAGGATATAGTTGTGTATTTGGTAAAAAGGATGTACCTGTAAAATTAATATTTTTATGTCTTATGAATGGCAGAAATGCCCTTGCAATAACTTTAGTTCCCTGTGATTCAAGATCAATTTGTTCAATTAAATTAGTTTGAAGTCCAGTACGGCGCTGCCCCTGACTACTGGTGGATGAGAATACTCTATTCATCCCATTTCCAAATTGACCGAAGAACTCAGTGGAAATGTCGGTTCCCCCTGTTGCTGCGCCATTTAGTGTCCAAGCATTCCAAATAGTACCAAGATTTTGAGCGCCTCCAGCTTCAGCTAAAAGTGTATCAAAATTTCCGTCTACATTTATAATTAAATCAGGAGCAATCTCAGTTTCAAACCAATTGTCACTGGCAGGATCAAGTTCAATTTCTCCTGTCCAGTTAGATAAAAGAACGGGACAAACTCTTTCAAGTCTAGTTGCGTATGGTTGTTCCATTTTTGTAAGTTCTGTATATGGTAAAGTAATAAGCGGACCAGTTCTTTGATATCCTTGAGCTGTACGAGCACTATCAGTAAGTGCTTCTTCAACCAGATCAATATTTTTAATTTTTGTTTTAGGCCTTAATTCTTTTACTTCAAAGTCCATTGCACAAGAATAATCAATATTTTTAACATCTCCAAGTCTATGACCTCCGAAAGAGTCAACCACAAACCCAGATTTAAATCTATTTAATCCATTAGCATCAGTAATTTCAAAACTAGATGCATCACGTTCCAATAAAGATAATTGTGTATAGTATTCTATATTTTTAATACGATCTTGGAGTTTACCAATGTCTGACATAGTGAAACGTTGGTTCTTTGTTCTTTGTATCACACAATCTTTTGGAGAAAATGTGAAAGCAGGGATATCAATTTGAGCAACCATCATTCTATCTGTTTCGTTAGTTATCGCCTGTGTTTGTTCACCTGATATTGATTGTATAACATCAAACTGACCAGATTGAGTTATACTAATAGTAACTTTTCTACCCAAATAAAACTCATAATCTGCTTGTATTAAAGACTGAGGTTTAAGAAAATTACTTGGTGATGCACCTACACCATCAAACTGTCTATGAAAGAAATCAAAAGAATACCCAGTTATTTCATCTACACTAGTTTCATCTGAACTAGCTCCAGTTATATCTTCACAGCAGGGTCTAAAATCAAAAACATTATATAATTGAAATGCTCCACTTGGAGCAGGAGCATCAGGATCAACTTTATTCGCTACATAGTCAGGAATATCAACATAATCCATTTGATTTGCAACATCAATATATGAATCAACGGTTAGTAAATCCCCTGCACCATGTTCTAAATAATCATGAATAATAAGAAGTCTTCCCGTTGGAGCAGGACGCCCGGCCTTTCTAACAATTCTAGCAATATCATAATAGTTATCTCGTTGACCAGTATCAAGAAGATAATTACTTGTGATTAATGAACTACCGTCTGTTGATACTGATATTGATGCAGTTGCGCCAGAAGATTCTCCAAGAATTTCTTCACCAACATTAAATGTTCTATTTCCTGTTGTATAAACAATTTGTAAGGGACTACTTGTTGTGGTAACTCTTGCAGTTGCACCCGAAATTGATCCAGTAATTCTTTCTCCTCTAATAAAAGTTCCATTTACTCCAGTAATAGAAATAGAAGGAGATACAGCATCAGTACTTGAACTAGCAGATTCATAAACAGCCATCAACCTAAACACATCAGCTCTACCCAGAGAAATTTCTTTATCAGTAGGTCTAGTTCCATATGCATCTGTAGTTCCAGCAACAACTTTTACTTGTTTCATCAATTTAGTTGACTTAGATTTTTGAATCGCAGAAGTTTTAAGTAATGTTGCCATTATCTTTACTTTTGCCCCAGCACCAAAAACCGCATCATTTGTTATAGTAACTAAAGAAGTACCTGCCCCAGCAAAACCAGTGGCCGCAGTAACAATTTGTCCTTGAACACCCGTTCCATCCCCAGCTGATAAAATTGAAATAGTATAATCAGCATCGGTATAAGCTAAAAATGATTCATTTGTTCCACCAGAAATTTGAACTGAACCAGCAGAACTTGAAGTTGCGATAAATTGTTTGCGAATTGTAAATTGTGTATCACTCTCTCCAGCATTTGTTGCAGTTAATAAAGTCTTTACTGGACGTTTCGCAAGTCTGAATATAGACAGATTTTTTTCGGGACTAATTAATTGAGCAACCTTCCTTCTTTCTAAAGCAATAGTTGTTGAATTATCTTCTTCAAGAACAATATTATCATTTACATCTGATAGGTTTGCATCTGTTGCATTAAAAATAATCTGAGAAACATCGGAAGTACTTACATTTCTTAACTCGGCATCAGCAGTGAAGTCTTGACCATTATCAGCATCTTCCATATGGAAAGAGCGAAGGTCATTAAAATTATAAGTAGTAGAACTAACAACAGTTAAATCAACATTTGCAGCATCTTCTATAATACCACCTGTTTCAGCTGAATTTGATAATATTAAAGTTTCTCCTACTTGAAAATTTCCTAATACCGTTGTTAGAAAAATATTAACTCCAGATGATTCTCCACCATACAAAAAGCCAGTTGTTTGAGTAGTACTTCCTGTAACAAGTTGACCACCATCTGATGCAGCAGATAATACTGTTGGACTTGGTGTTCCTGATAATTCAATAACAGTAAATGGCCTAATATCAAATAAGTATAATCTATATACTGCATCAGCAGTTCCTATTACACCAGAAACATGTTGATATGTTCTTGCTCTACAAATACCAATCTTAGTTCCAGAAGCCGTACCTGGAGTTTGAATTTCTTTATCAAAAAAACCAATCTCTTTAAATGCACTTGATTCACCACTTATAAATGATACATCGGGAGTTCCATATAAATTTTTGATATTAGTAAAATTACCAACATCAAAAGAAGAAACACTTGCATTTACTGTTTCAAAATCTCTTGACTTAGGAATATCAATATAAGTAGGAGCAATTTTCTCAACTTCCTTACCTTTAATATAAGCTTTACCTGTAGAAACTTGACAAGTAAGAAACTCCTCTGATGCTATATTACCAGTATCAGTTATCTGTCCTGGCTGATATATACCTTTAAAAATTTCTCCCTTAACACTACTGTCAATAGTTTCTTTAATTTCAAAAGTAAATGGTTTTGTTGTATAATTACCAGATTCATCAAATGTTCTTCTTGCAAGAGTTTCTTCTAAAACAGAATATTCTGTAGCTCTTGCATATTTTTCTATAACGCCTCTCCTAATTCTTACAACTTCAATAAATGCGCTATCATCTGTTGAATCTATATCAATGGTTGAAAGGGTAAGTGTAATCTTTAATCTATGAGCACCTTTTGCAGCAAAATTAGGCGATCCTTGTGCATTATCTAGAAGTTTAGTTTCTATTTCGGGAGTAATAACATCTTCAGTAATTGTTAATCCAACTTTATGACTTCCAGTATTAGAATATTTACTTACAACTATAGTTTGATCTAAAACTTCAACAAAACTTCCTCTAGTATAATATATACCATTAGATATTACAGCCATAATAGATCGATCTGTTATGGGCCCAGTTGTTCCAGTAGCTACTTCTCCTATACTAAGAACTGTTTCTGTTAATTGTGTTTTAATAGAAACTTGTCCAGAAGTAAATACTGTATTTCCATGTTGTACAGAAACATTAGCAGAAATATTTTCATTAGGAATAAATATACTATATCCATCAGCATCTTGTTCAGTTGATGTTAGTGTGGTTACTTTTGCTCCTGATAGATTTGATGAAGTATATGTACCAAAAAGAGTTGCTGGGTCTGTTGTTGTTGCAGGAGTTGCGAATGATACAGTAAATTGTACACCAGATGTAGCACCAGTTAATATTACAGGAATGTCAGAATTAACATATTGTGAAACATCAATAGTCTCACCACCAAAGGAATTCTCAAGTTTTACATAACGGGCGCTGGTTTGCATAGCTAAATTACCAGGAATAACCATTGTTCCATCTTTGAAAACATGACTAAAACCTCTTTCAATTTGATTCTGAAGAGCAGACTGAAGTTGAGTTATCTCTCTAGCTTGTATTGCATATCCAGGGCGAAATAAAGTTCTAACGAAATTATCAGATGATTCAAAATCATCAAAATATGGTGCTACATTTAAGTCGGTAAGTTGAGGCATCTATTAAAACTCCACAATAATTTTAATGTCTTCAATTTGATCTGAAGACCTACTTATTGGTTTTCTATTTTCTAAGTAAATCATATCGCCACTATCAAAAGCAAGTTCTGGATTTGCATAACCATCTGAAAAAGTGATTGTATTACCACCCGCAAGAGATACAGCTGTGTCTGCACTTGCGTCTGGGGTTCCAGTTGCACTAGAAGTTGCGCCTGTAATAATATTTGCACCACTAAATGCAACGTTTGCACCTGTAGTACCATTTGTTCCATAATCTCCAAATCTTTCTTGAACATAATAAATAATTGAATTTGTGCTATCATATTCAATAACTTTACCAATTGCACCTGTAGTAGCTTGACTTATTTTCTCATCTCCATCAAAAGTACCAGATACAGATGCTACTTTTATTGCATATGTTTGTCTTGCAGTAGATACAGTTGAAACTGAAGTTGTTCCAAATACATATGGGTCTTTTACAATTCCTAACTTACGAAAGTCATTCTCTGTGGTAACATCATCCCCTTCGGAGGAAGTTAATGTTATACCAGCCATTACATAATGACCACCAAGCTCTTCTACTGCATTAAAACCATGTCCACCCTTTGGTCCAATTAAAACATCTACAGAACCACCAGAACCACCGATTGCAGAAGCACTAGTTAGAGCTGCGTCTGAGAATGTATAACCACTTGCAAGATTAACTGTACCATATGTGTATCCCGCACCAGGGCTTGAAATTGTTGTATCTGTTCCTGCTGATAAACCAAAAGCTTTAATCGCTCCACTTGTAACTGTAATTCTTACAATAGCACCAGAAGATGTTCCTTGAGAAGTTCCATCTCCATATACTGCAGCATAATAAGTTCCATCAGTATATCCAGAACCAGAAGTAATTGATAATGAATCAATTGAACCATCTACTGCTGCAGCACTAATTGTAGAATTTGTTGTAACAGGTATAAAGTCAGCAGTTACAAAACTATTAATTTGACTTGATGTAAGAGTATACATATACTGAATAACATAACCACCACCACTGACAGGTGAAGTTGTTGTACTTGTTGGTTCTGATCCAGAATATGCAACCCCACCATTATTATCAAGAACTTTGTATACACGAAAATCAGATGTCATAAAATAAAAACTTGAATCGTATAAATTTGTTGCCCCAGAGGTTGCTGAATTAGTTGAATTATATGTAGGTTTATACATATCATATATCGTGCCGTTAGCCCAATTTCTTCTAGGGATAACTCTTTGAATATTAGAAGAACCAATATTTTTAGCAGCAAGCATATCATCCCATGTATAATATTCACTAATAGGACTATCAAGAGGAGTTGGTGGAGAAGAGTCCGACCCTCCAGTTGTTCCAGAAGTAAAAGGTGTACTCTTACCAATAAATAGATAATACACGTTGTTAGCAGACTCAGTGAATGATTCCTCAAACTGAGCGGCATTATGTAATCTAAACTTTTCTGTAATAATAGCTGGCATTTGTTTTTCCTATTTTATCTATTTATGACGCAACGCCTGAACCGATAATTGTTTTTAATGTTGTACCACCCGAATTTACAATTAAAAGTGTTGATGAAGTTTTCATCATGGCACCTGATACAATATTTGTAGCACCAGTAGTTAGAACTGTTCCTGTCTCATCCCCAAATGTAATTGTTCTATCTGATGTTGGGTCTGTAACTGTTAGGGTTGTTTCGTTTGTATTAGTTGTTGCACCCTCAAATACAATAGATGCTCCTGATGATACTATATTTCCAACCGATATATTACCAGATGTAAATGTTCCTGTAGTTGTAAGGTTTTCGTTACCAAATGAAATTGCTCCAGAACTGTCCGTAAGTGACCCAGCGGCCAATATTGCAGTACCAAAATTTCCTGTTGTACCATTTACCGTAGTTGTCGCAAGAGTTGTGAT
>Ga0209830_10004207_pt1 | contig 10618 bp, 15 predicted proteins | sample ArcticOcean_MG_C_12_FD_187439 | JGI IMG/M metagenome (GOLD analysis project Ga0209830, IMG submission 187439) | Marine microbial communities from western Arctic Ocean - ArcticOcean_MG_CB8_130 (SPAdes) (version 2) | ecosystem: Environmental > Aquatic > Marine > Oceanic | place: Arctic Ocean...
TTATATGCCACTTACACCAATAGTGATAGAACAGACATCCAAAGGCGAGAGAAGCTACGATATTTTCAGTAGGTTACTCAAGGATAGAATCATCATGTTGGAAGGACCGATAGAGGAACACACCGCTTCAGTGCTGTGTGCTCAACTGTTATTCTTGGAATCACAAGATGCCACGAAGGATATCGTTTTGTATATCAATTCGCCGGGCGGACTGGTAACGGCAGGTATGGCTATCTATGATACCATGCAGTATGTTAGATCGGACATACAAACAATAGTGGTGGGCCAGGCTTGTTCTATGGGCTCACTCCTAGCAAGTGCCGGGGCGAAGGGCAAACGATTAATGCTACCTCATGCAAGGCACATGATACATCAACCACTGGGCGGAGCAAGTGGACAAGCGACAGACGTTGAGATAAGAGCGAACGAACTGTTGAGATGGAAGCGAGAGCTCACAGAGATCTACGAGAAGAACACAGGACAACCCCTACAGAAATTGAAAGACGACATGGAAAGAGACAAGTTCATGAACGCAGAAGAAGCCGTCGCATACGGATTGGTGGACAAGATAATCACCAGCAGGGCCGACGACGACACCAACAACTAGCATGTTCTACATCTGGCACACACTACTGATATCAGGATTCATAGCACTGGCATACCTATTTGGCTACAAGCATGGGATGAAGACAGCCAAGAAGACCTCGCCCAAAGACAGGCGACCACTTTCCAACTAGATCACTAGCCAATACAAATAAATATTACTGGTAACGCCATCGTCCAGATGACGTCGACGCAAAAACCGACATCAAGTGCTTGAATGCCTGTGCCGGGTCGTACGCAAGGCCAACTTGCTAATCTCAACAAAAACGTTTATAATATGATATGAATGAACTGATAGCAGTTTCTACAGGATTACTCGCAGGAACCATAACAGGTATTGTGCCGGGAGCAGGAGTGATGGTCGCCATGATTGTGGCTTCTCCATTGCTCATGTCGTTTGACGTGCTTCAACTGTTGTTGTTCTACATGTCTCTGGCGAGCATGGTGCAATTCACAGGTACCATACCAGCTGTGTACTTGGGTGTACCGGGAGAGACCAACAGTTTGCCTGCCGTCATAGAAGGCACCAAGTTCAATAAACGCAAAATGGCCAAACTAGCAATAGGTATATGTGCAGTAGGAAGTGTGCTAGGTAGCCTTGTTGCAGTTGTGATAACATACGGATTGTTGTCTGTGTTGATAGAACACATGACAGTATTTTTTAGCAACGCAACCAAGTTTTATCTTTATCTTTTTATAATTGCATTCTGCTTGTTAGTCTATAACAAAAAGAACATACTTGTTAATTTGTCATTGTGTGCAGTTGGGTTTATGTTGAGTGTTCCGGGAGAGTCAGATATATCGTCTGACTTCCGTTATACTTTCGGCATAGAAGATTTACAATTTGGCATACCACTTATCCCTGTGTTGATTGGCTTTCTTATTGTCCCCACAATAGCAAAGATGTTCAGCTCATCCAATTCAAATGTGTTCTTACCCAGCATTGACATAGGCTTCTGCAAAGTGATCAAATACTTTCGAAAGAAACTTGTGGCAAGTTCATTGCGAGGTAGCCTAATAGGTTACATATGTGGCTTTGTTCCAGGGGTCAGCACAGTATTATCAACCAACGCCAGTTATTCTTTCGAGAAGAAACTACATCCAAACAATCCAGGCAAGTTGTTAGTGGCAAGTGAAACTGCCAACAACGCTGGACAGTTTGCAAGTATGCTACCTTTACTGCTTATTGGTATTCCTATCACAGGTTCAGAAATAGTATTGTACAGTATGCTTGTAGACGCTGGATGGTCGCCATATCAATTTGACAATGTTACAAACAATGCAGACATGATCTTCAAACAGATTGTGCCGTGGTTTGTGTTTGCCAACATAGTTGGATTAATTGTTGCATGGCCGTTGGCAAGAAAAATATTAAATCTTTTTGCAAATAGTAAAAAATATATGATTGTAATTTTGAGTGTAGGTATGCTATTATTAAACACCTACTTGGGAATATTAGATTATAGAGTTTGGTTGTATACAGTCTGTTTGATCGTGTTTAGTTGTATAGGACTTTTAATTAAAAAATACGAAACGGTACCTTTGGTATTCATATTCATACTGGGCAATGATATGGAAGGTGTCTTTATTAGACAAATGTTAATATAGGAAAAAAACAATGAAGAATATACTAATAGCTTTTGGAATAGTAGTAACAGTGGCACTTTTATTTGTAGCTGTATCGAAAGCAGAAACACCAGAAAGAATTACGATTATAAACAGCGGTAAAGCCGGCGGGTCGTTTAATGCAAGAACACAGATGTACAAGGAAGGATTAACAGCGGCAGGGTACGACGTACGATATGAGAACGTTGGCAAGATATCACAAGCAGTTAAAATGTTCAAAGCGTCAGATGAGCCAACAATTATGGTTTACGCAAACAATCAAGTGTACAAACAGGATTTATTCCACACAGAGAATAATTTTATACTAGCTGAATATCAACAACCGTTGTATGTTTGTAGAACAAATGCTTCGAAGGGCAAGGTTACAAACCTAACAGTTGCACATGGCAAAGGGTTTGATCCTGAATTACTAACAACGATCCTAGGCAACAACATAACACTAGTACCATACAAAAACAGCGGGGCCATGCTTAAAGGCATGCTTGGCGGCGACGTGGACATGATGGTGAACAATCAAGGCAAGAGCTTCAAGTACATAGCATCGGGGAAAGGATCATGCAGACCATCGACTGTATTGCCAATGATGGTAGCTACTGTGATTGGAAAGAACATCGACATCAACAGATTGAGAAGTATTCTGTTTGATATATCAACCAACACACCATTCACGGAGTATCATACAACAAGAAAACTAGTTAGACCGTCAAGCACATGGAAGCAAGAATTGACTTTGGTGCATGAGCTGGAGAAAGGGTATGAAATTAAATAAATCTAAACCAGGCATCAAGATAGCAATCACCGGGACCACTAGTGGTATAGGACTTAAACTCGTTGACACCTTATCGCACAACAACGACGTGACACAGCTGAATAGGCCAGAATTTGATCTGCTCAACGACGATACGTTAGACATGATAGACCTGCAGGGATACGACATCCTGATTAACAATGCTGGTGCCGACTACAGCAGGACAAACTTTAGTCAACACGAGTACAGAAACTGGAGTAACACAGTGAAGATCAATCTCACTGTTCCTATGTACCTAACACAAAAATTCATAAGGCAGAACCAGACGGGCACAGTGATTAACATTACAAGCACAGGGAATCATTTACTGCCAACGACCAACAGCACAGTATTCTACAGGACCAGCAAGGTTGCACTCAAACACTTCACTAGTGAAATAAATGAGACCCATCCTAAATTTAGGATTGTGGATATCGAGCCGGGGAAAACACAGACAGAGTTTGGGTCCAACGCAGGCAGTGAAAGAGTAAGCGGTAGTAACAGTATGAATCCAGATGATGTAGTACAGGCAGTGAACTATGCCATCGACCACCCGTACATCACACACATAAGGATTAAGAACACAAATGCTTGAAGTTAGTCTAGTAGTAACCAACAACGTTAGGATAATGTATGACAACAAAAGCCTACAGACCCCGTGTGAGATTCCCCCGACTATCGGAGAACACACGTTAGAGATATTCAGTGACCCGGCCAACATCAAACAAATAAAAGTTTTTGATCAAACACTAGACAGGAAAAAAGCAATGCAACTAGGAAAAAGTTTGCTGTTTGTGTTTGATATGGTGCACAAGCATGCCAACTTCAGTAAACACACTGGGAGTTTTGGAACTGCGATGTTGCGTAAAGACAGGATTAAGATAGATGATTAATGTTTATGATGACTTTACAAAACTGAACGAAGTTATCCTCGGAGACATCAACCTGCATCTTCTAGAAACTGTAAATGTAAAATACAGACAACAGGTCGAAGATATTTTCCTACAGACTAGAGATGATCTGGTTGCGATACAAACGGTACTAGAAAGTAAGGGCGTGAAAGTTCACAGACCCAAGATCAGCAAAGCGTTTGCAAAAACAATAACCACACCTGCTTGGACCGAGCAAGGTGTGAGGAACTGCTTGAGTCCTCGTGATAGTTTTGCTGTGGTAGGTGATGTGCTTCTAGAAGGAGCGAGTCACAAAAGGTCGAGCCATTTCGAATCTCTTTATTACAAGGAACTGTTTGTTGAACTTTTCCAGCAAGGTGGTAAATGGATCAGCATGCCCCCGCCGGCACTTTCTGATCTAAGTTACGACAACGAGTCTTACCTCACAAACATAGAGCCTATTCTAGACACTGCACAACTGGCAAGATTTGGCAATCGCTTGTTGGTAAGCACGAGGGGTGCAGGCAATCAGCTAGGTGTAGAATGGATCAACCGGACCTTTGACAAGTTTGAAGTAATTGCCATGGACAGTTGTTTCAGCGGACATCTAGACGCACAAATAAAAATCATACGTCCGGGCCTAGTGATAAGTCCGTACGCCAGGGAGAAACACCCCGACTTCATGCAAAAGTGGGACATCATCCCTACAAAGATATACGGCGATGCCCTAGCGATAATTGATGATAGATTCCAAGATGACGACTGGGACAACACATATTTCCAGACTAGCATGTTAAGTTATGATGAGAACACAGTTTTTGTGTTTGATCATTATAAAAAACTGTTTCCAACATTTATTAAGGACATGGAAAGAAAAGGTGTAGAATGTGTGTTCATACCGTTTAAACATCAACACTGGTTTAGTCAGGGTAGCACTTGTTTGACCTGTGACATCAACAGATCGGGAGGGATGGAAGTATATGATTGAAAATAGAAAATGGTTAGATCTAATCAAGGACAAGGATTTTTTCCTGTTAGCACAACAGGAGTATGACAGACACTTGGATGATAGGCAATCTGACTACACGGTGCACAAAAGATTAGCAAAGTTTGATTGGACGTATTATCTTTCATTCAAACCAGAACAGAAGAAATTTTTTACGAAAGAGAAGAAAGGTGTTGTGCGTCCTGATTCAGAGCAATCACACGTGAATACAAACGTGATGGGAGAACACCACTTCAAAAAAGGTGAACGAGGGTTAGAGGAAATAAAAGAACTGCTAGGCCTCGACTACTGCGATGTAACTCTAAACAATCAATTACCCGGCAATCAGGTAGGAGTACACGTTGATTTGAATAGGAACTTGTTTTTGAATTTCTTTCCAGAAGAAACAAAGGATTCCATAGTGTCCCAGTTGAGGAAGTACATAGTGTTCCTGGAACCATGGGAGATAGGACAGGTGTTTTGTATAGGGGCGAGTGCCATTACGCAATGGTCACACGGTGACGTTATTGAGTTTCCTTGGTACATGCCTCACTACACGGCCAACTGTAGCAGAACAGATAGAAGTATTCTTTTCATAGCAGGAGTCAAGCATGATTAAATTTCTACCTATTAGTCGTATGTTCAAACAGATCAAAGAACAATACTACTCCTGCTTGGATGAGGTTTACAACGAAGACAATCAATTTGAGGGGACCTACTGCAAGAAAGCAGAACAGACACTCCAGGTTCTCACCGGACGAAAACATGCATTGCTTGTTACTAGCGGGACAGCGGGGATCATCGCCATGCTACTGGCACAAGGAGTGCGACCAGGTGACGAGGTTATCTGTATCAATTACAGTTGTCCTGCCACCGCGATGCCTATCAAGGTGCTCGGTGCCACTCCAATATTTGTTGATATAAATCAATATGGACAGATGGATCTATCTAATATAAAAAGCAAAATAACAGATCGCACTAGTGCAATACTAACAACAGGGTTATACGGAGACACATTTGATTACGATTCAATAAAAGATTTAGGAATACCAATATTGAACGACAGTGCCCAGAGTGTGTTCAACAAGTACAAAGGACAAGAAAATACAAAACTCGGCCGGATGAGTATTTTAAGTTTCAGCACTAATAAAAACATTCCGGTGTTTGGTACATACGGTGCCGTTTTTACTGACGATGACAGTTTAGCAAAAGACATCTACGTGATTAGACGTAATGGATATCTAAACAGAGATGTTGGCAATGCAATAAACCATATTGGTTTCAATGCACAGCCACATGCAGATAAAAGTGCCCAACTGTATTGTAGTCTACAACATGCGGAACAATTTCAAAAACGCAGGGAGGAGATTGCAAATTATTATCACGAAGAATTAGCGAAGCAGGAAATTTCAATTAGGCCCAGTCCGGCATATAGCAAATCAAACAATCATAAGTTTACTATTCTTGTAGACAATAAAGCCAGCTTCAGGGATAGGATGGAGGACGAAGGTGTGGAGACACAGATGCACTACACATACAACTTTGCAAAAGCACCGATCTTTGACCATGTTGGTGGCAGTTTCCCTTACACCGATCTTTATGTACGGCATGCCATAAGCATTCCGTGTAGTCCATGGCACACCGATGCAGAAATAGAGACAGTAGTAGATGCGATAAAAAAAACAGTAACCGCAGGAGATAGAAATGTACAAATATGAACCAACAGTTTTTAAGGATCTGTTGAACAATGGGACATACAACCAATCCTTTTCTGCCGACATAGATCCGTATTATCTTCGAACCCCTTTGTTTAGATTAATAGGCGAGTGGGATCCTGCCAAGATAAAAGTCTTCAAGGAAAAGAAGACCAGTGGCCCGGATACAATAGAGCAACAAGGAATCAACGGCCTTGGCCTCGGGGACAGATATGTTGAAGGACACCTAGAGGATAGTAGTCCTCTACTTAAAAAAATTACAAATGTCTTGCCATTCGCAAAAAGTAGAAGTCTGGTACACATACAGAAACCCGGACAGATGCACATGTTACATATGGACGCAAACTACGGCAATGGGTTTTGGGACTACCTAGGAAAAGAAAAGAATAAAAAACTTGCGAGGATCATGATCATGCTAGACGACTGGGCACCGGGCCAGGTTATGATGTTTGGAGGCAAACATGTACACCATTGGAAAAAAGGTGATGCCATTTATTTTCGTTGGCAGGATATCCCACACGGCACTGCTAATTTTGGCCACACAAACAGACCATTGCTAATCACTACGGGCGAGATTACCAACGAGTTCAACGACTTATTAAAAAACAACACAGTGACGGAGATACAAGTATGAAACATATAAAAGGTGCACTTCCAGAAATAAATTTCTCATCGGTGATACAACGGTATCAATCAAACGCAAAATACATGCACGAAGGCATGACAAGCAGTATAAATTTAGATGATCCCGATGTGAGGGAGGCAATGAATCTATACATACGCAACGGATTGAATCCCACGAAGCCGCTAGGCAAGAGACATAAGTTTGTTACAGAGGACGGGCAGTATCCAGAACTCGACGAAGCAATTGATAGTGTTGGCCTGGCCGACTGTCAGTGTGTGATAATGAGCCAAGAACCAGGCATGTTCAACATGTGGCACAATGACGAGTACGGAAGTTATGGGTCAAGAGATAAAAGCCAAATACGCAGGGTTTTGGTTTTCCTTACTGATTACAGACCTTGTCAATTTTTACAATGGGATGAAACACTACTTCACAACTGGAGTGCCGGGGATATAATATGCGACTGGGGGAAGATGTCCCACGGTACTGCGAATGCAAGTGAACACACACGTGTGATGCTTAGGCTAACGGGAGTCGCGACCAAAAGGTACAATAGTTTTTTAAAAAGATATTCTTCGTAACAGTTATTTGAGGTGAGGTACTTTCTTGGGTCCTGTGCTAATACGTTTTACTTTGATGTAACGCTTGTCGCCTATCTTGTAGACAGTGGGCTTAGGCGATTCGTAGGAATCAAACAATGATTTCTTGTAAGTCTCGAACCATCTTCTGATGTGTCTGAACATGCTAAACCCTCAGTCATTGATGTTACTTCTTGAACCACTTGATTGGATTGATCTTCTCACCAAGGTCTTCTACTTTCTCGTTGATCCACCAACCTGCGATGAAACCAACCACGAATCCTATTGTTAAAAACATTTGATCCTCCTGTGTTGTTGTGACTGTATTTATTTAGATTTTGTCTTGGATTTACACTGTTTGCATCCACAGTCGGGGCAGTCCCGACACTCGCCACACGATCTACGACAGTGTTGTTCACAGCCACATATCTCACAGATGTACTGTATCATTTACTTGTCCTCTGTGTTTGCTGGGGCTTTCTTGGATTGGCACTCTGCCGGGGCAAACATACAGCCTAGCACGTTTGCAATAGCTTCTAGTTTCTGAACTGTGGGTACTTCTTTGTCCACAGGATCGTTGTTCAGTTTTGGTTTAGCACATCCAGATGCACCAATCCCTATTAGGATTAACGTCAGTAATATAATAATTTTTCTTTCCATGTCTTTGCTCACAGCAGTATTTACTACCGGTCGTTGTATGTATCTAATGTGTGTTTATGATTTTGTTTTAGAAATAATTTTCAAATCCGCCATCACGTGAGATAGCACCAGTCATACAACTGAAACCTATGCCGAGGACACGAACGGCATCGTACTGGACGGGTATGCAGTTTATTCCATGCTTTTCTATCTCTCGGATCACATCCGGATGATGGTCTACTATGTGTTTCATCACCATGATATTTCCTTCATCCATTGAAAAGTTGTTTACACCTATTGTAGTGTTTTCGAAATCGTCGTCCTGTATAAATCTACTGGTTATTTCTGGCTGTGCAAAATTTCCTACGGGAGGGCGAATTACGGTCCAGGACTTAAATATATCCGGCAACTTGTCTTTTGGGATGATGCTCATTATCACCCCCGGCTTGAGTATAGTGAAGTAACCATCTAGATGTCCGTTGGTTCCTTTGACCACGTGATGTTTAAATTCCGGGTACCACTGTTCTATCCATTTCCTGCCTCTGTCATTAATGACTACTTTCTCACTAGACAACAACACGTCACCTACTGGTTCCAGTGCCGGTCCGTCAAACAGTATTTCTCCGTATTTTCTATCTTCATCCAATTCAAATTGATCAGGCCCATGGGTGGGAATCGGTCCTGCCATCCATTTAGAGCCGTTGTCAAAACACTCTTGCCATATGTGTTTGTACTGCACATGATCAAAGAACGCAACATCGTTGATAGACGGACACTCGACAACGGTATCCTTTAGACACAGAAATGTGTTGTACGGGGTCAATGAATTGCTGACTGCAGGCATTGTTAAAAAAGGGGTAACCAACGGCCGGTCCTTGTCGACCACGAGTGGCTCCGGCCTGACAACCTTTATTCCAAAATCTAAAAATACTCTTTTCATCTCCAAGAGAGTTTCGTCAACGCTGTGGAAAACATCTGTAAAATACTTTCTGTCTTCGTCGTCTTCTATAAGTTCTAGCAGACTCCAATTAAGTGATCCCAGTATCAAAGATCTACACTTGGTGAAGTTATCGTACCTGTTGATCTTCATCGTTAAAATTTTCTCCTTACCAGCAATGGTGCCTCGTCCTGGTCTACCTCTATATGCCGACTTGGTTTAGTAATCAATCCCATAGCAATTTCATCCTTTGTTTTGGTCCTAATGCTGTACCTAAATGGCCTAGGACCTACATATGGTGTGTATGCTATACGTCCAAACCAGCCAAAGGTCTCTCCCGGGAAAAGTATTTTCCTAGTGATCTCTTTGCTTCCTACCAAACTGTTCCTTTGGTCAAGTATATATTCATTGTCAAATGGGTGGTATCTACAATGATGCGGAAATATCTCCTGATTGTTTATAACAATCTTGCCCATCTTTAACCATTTATTTTCACATTCTTTTTCGCCTTTCCACGTGATTACTATTTTCTTAAGACCTGGATTTACAAAATCGTGGTGGCCATCATTTTTAACTGTTAGCTCTTCCCCTGCAGGAATGTCCTTGCGGAAGACTGTATCACCGTCTATGTCAACAGTCACACTGTGACGATGCTCGGAGAAGCATTTAAAAAGAATATAGGTGGAAAGATTGTATCTATTACTGGCCATGCATGTAAAAAGTATTTATAGACCACACGTGTGGCATATTAAAAAAGTAAATTTGTATAGGTCTATTGGAATTTGTTGGCTTTGTGTGCCACCTTGCCCGCATTTGGACCAGCCTTGAGCACATACTCCTGTGTGCCGTTGGCACCCACTTCGACTTCTTTACGACCGTGTCTGAACAGTATTTTTTCTTTAGTCTCACGCATCAGCTTGTTAGCATATTTTGTTATAAGTTTTGTATCTCTCATATCTTTATTATATATATTATTTATGCGTTGTCAACAGGTCAGATATGCGTACTGAACATAGGAGTATTTAAACACCGTTAAGTGTGTATATTATACTAAATGTACAACGGATCCCCTGTGTGCTTTACCATGCGTGTGTGTGCTTGTGTGTGCGTTTAACAGGTAGACATGCAGGAGTTTGTAGTGTAATATTATATTGTTACTGAGGCCCCTTTAGCTCATCTGGTAGAGCAACTGATTTGTAATCAGTAGGTGGTCTGTTCGACTCGGACAAGGGG
>Ga0209830_10004213_pt1 | contig 10605 bp, 8 predicted proteins | sample ArcticOcean_MG_C_12_FD_187439 | JGI IMG/M metagenome (GOLD analysis project Ga0209830, IMG submission 187439) | Marine microbial communities from western Arctic Ocean - ArcticOcean_MG_CB8_130 (SPAdes) (version 2) | ecosystem: Environmental > Aquatic > Marine > Oceanic | place: Arctic Ocean...
ACTTTTTAATTCATTCAAATGATTGGAAACGCTGATGCAGGTTTTAGATACTTGAGTTCCTAACTTACCTTAGTTTATAACGCTTAATGGGGAAGAATTATGGCTTTTAGTCTTAAAATATCAGCATATATCAACTCATCAGATGCTCCCATATTCACCATAGACAGTCCTCATGGTTGGGATGCACGCGAATTAATGAAAGACCCTAGATTTACTGAAGACTCTGTGGACAATGGCTATTTAGATTATTACGCCACTCTAACCATTACTGAAACACAAGAATTGTATAAGCAATTTAGATATTCAGCCATGGACATTACTGATGAAGATATACTCAACTTCCCTTCGTATTATAGTGTGCAACAAAAATGTATTAAGCTTGATGACGCTATTATGAAACATTGGTGGAAATTTGATTCCTTCACATTTTATATTTATGAATGGGAAAGCGGCTTTTAATCAGAATTAAGAACATGGTTAATTGTGCATGAACTTTATAAAGTTAGACAGATTGATTTTTTGGTACACAGGTTGGTACACATAAAGATAAATAAATAACAAAATCCCATTTATATATAGCCCTTAGCAGTAGATACGCCGTCTCTCTGGGACGCCATTCACCTTGTTTTCATTAACAGCCCACCATTTGTTGTGATTTTCCGTTTATAATTTCAATCAATAACCAAGATATTTATATTAAACGATTACGTATATTAATCACTAAAATTTCCGCAAGCACGACGACAGTAAAAATCGCCAATAATGACATAGCTACTTCCTGCCATTGAAATAGATTCATAGAGTCATTCAACACTACCCCAATACCCCCAGCACCCACCAAACCTAATACTGCAGACTCTCGGACATTTATGTCCCAACGAAATAATACGATGCTAAAAAATGCTGGCATTACCTGAGGACAGTAGCCTTTTAACATTACTGCTCCCCATGGTGCTCCTGTTGCACGTAGAGCCTCCACAGAACCCATGTTCACCTCTTCTAACGCCTCCCCAAGCAGTTTACCAACGAAACCAATCGACCTAAAAGCAATTGCTAGAACACCTGCCAGCATACCAGGACCAAACATAGCCACAAATAATAAAGCCCAAACTAATGAATTAACAGAGCGTGATGAAACGAGAAAGAATCTTGAAATCCAATGAATTAATGGAGACGAAACCACATTTGATGCATTCATTAAGGCCAAAGGAATAGCAAAAATCAATGTCACTAAAGTACCTAAAGTAGCTATATTCAAAGTTTCTATTATTGCTTCATGTACCGTCAAAGGATAAAAAGCATAATCGATAGGCCACATACGTGACAATAAGTCCATGATCTGTTCTGGAGCATCGTAGAGAAACTCTGGAATGACCTCTACAGAGCGTATTGAGAATAAAAAGCCAGTGATAAAAAAGAGATATACGCTAAATCGTGCTAGCTTTTTTCCAAAGCTAAATCGCTGCCAATGATAGTCTATAGTGGCCATTAGAAAACTCTCCGTACCAGAGTAGACAAAAATTCCCACACTAGGATTAGGGATATAATAGTAATCAATATAGCCGCTACAAAATCATAGTCAAAGCGCTGAAAAGCTGAAAATAAAGTACCTCCTAAGCCTCCTGCTCCGACGATACCCACCATAGTAGAATTGCGAAGATTTGAATCAAATTGGTAGGTGGCAAAACCAATAAATCGGGAAAATACTTGTGGCATTACCGCATAAATCACAACGCTACTAAAATTTGCCCCAGTCGCCCGAATTGCTTCAACTTGTTTAAAAGAAATCTCTTCAATGGCCTCTGCAAAAAGCTTAGCAATAAAACCAATAGAGGCAATAATCAGAGTTAAAATACCTGCTAGCGCACCAAATCCAACACTTTTAACAAACAAAATTGCGATAATTACTGGATGGAATGATCTGCATAAAGCTACAAACCCCCTAATGGGGACACTCACCCAAGGCGGCATTAAGTTTCTGGCCGCTAGTATGCCAATAAATAGTGATAGGAAAATTCCACTCACACTTGAAATCATGGCTATCTCTAAACTTTCGACTAGGCCTGACAGCAGCAGTTCCCAACGTTCAAAATTTGGAGGAAACATGCGATCTAGTAGAATACTTGCATGGCCTATCCCAGAAAGAAAACGCTCTGCGTTTAGCCCCAAAGAACCTATTGAATAAACTAGATAAGTGACTACTAGGATCCACAATCCAATGTTCCACCTACTTCTTTTAAAAGGGTTCTTTTTATGGCCTTCGACTATAGAGTTTAATCCAGCCATGACTCTCCTCCATAAATTTCCTTTAAGTGATCATCCGTGATCCCCTTTGGCTGTCCATCATAAATTACATAACCATTTGACATCCCAATAATGCGCTTTGCAAAACGTTTAGCCAAATTAACATCATGCATGTTTATAAGGACTGGAATATTCTTTTCCAGAGAAAATTTTTCTAACAATTCCATGATTTCAACAGCTGTCTTTGGGTCTAAGGATGATGTAGGCTCATCCGCCAAAATAATACTAGGGTTTTGCATCACAGCCCTGGCAATACCTACTCTTTGACGCTGTCCTCCTGACAAACTATCCGCACGCTTTGTCGCATGTTCTGCTAAACCTACCGAACCCAATAGTTCATATGCTGAATTAATGTCTTGTTGGGTATAGTTTCTCCGCCAAGCTTGCCAAGTTGACATATAACCTAAGCGACCACTTAAGACGTTTTCCATAACGCTTAAACGTTCAACTAGATTGTATTCTTGGAATACCATCGCTAATTGTCTGCGAAGTTTACGTAGAGACCTTCCCTTTGTTTGACAAATATCTACATCATTGACAATAATTTGCCCTTCAGTCGAATCAATCAAGCGGTTAATACAACGAAGCAATGTGCTTTTACCCGTCCCAGATGGTCCAATAATTGCTACAAGACCAGCCTCTTCTATACTAAAATCGACACCTTTTAAAACAGGGTTCCCACTTACGTACTCTTTCCTTAACTCCTTCACCTGAAGTAGCTTCCGCACTGATGACATAATGTTCACCTTGTTAATAGTGCACTACCCATCCATTTTGCAGAGTGATGAGTAGTGCGGATATGAACTGTTTACTCGCTTGTTAACCAGCTGCAGCAGCTAGTGCTTTAGCCTTCTTTTTAGCGGCTTTAGCAGCATCTTTCTCAGCTAGTTTTTTAAGGCCTTTCTTAGTGTAAGCAGTGCCTGTTGCATGTGCTATATCACGAATAACTGCCCAATCCTCTTTGTAGGTGATCGGGTAAAAACGGTCAGCCCCACCAAACGTTTTTGACATTTCGGCAGGGAAGCGGAAGCTATTGAAGGCCTCTTTTATTTTAGCAACAAGATCAGGCTTTAAGTCATGTGCATAACCAAATGAAGAGGTTGGAAAGCGTGGACTGGTGAATATAATTCGAAAATCATCTGCATTGATTCGACCGGCATTGGCCATGCGACTAAAAACATCGGAAGCTACAGGTGCAGCGTCGTAATCCCCTGAAGCAACGCCCATTATCGACTGATCGTGCTTACCAGAATACTTTACAGTGTAATCTTCGTCTGGAGTGATACCGATCGCAGGGAAAAGGGCTCGAGGGGCTAAATTACCAGAGTTAGAAGAGGCTGAGGTATGAGCCACTAGCTTGCCTTTTAAATCTGCCATTGATTGAATTGAACTATCTTTTCTAACGATTGTAATTAAGTTATAACCTTGGAAACCATCTGCGGTTCCCTTTACTGCTAAAGGTACATAACCACCTAAGTTAACTGCATAACCAGTAGGCCCTGTTGAAAAACCAGCAATATGGAGGCGTCCAGAGCGAATAGCCTCTACCTCAGCAGCATTGGAGTGTACCGTGTAATAAATAACTTTTTTACCAGTAATATCACTTAAGTGTTTTTGAAAGTCAGCAAAAGCATCTTTATAAACAGCAGGATCTTCAACAGGTGTGTATGTAAAAACTAAAGTGCTAGGGTCTCTTAATTTACTTAGATCAGTAGGCGAGTCAGCCACTAGGTCGTTATTTACGTCGCAAAATTTATCATCTAGGACCCCACGATTAGTGCACTCCACTGCTTGCACTACTGTCGAAGAAAATAAAAGTGATCCTGTAAGAAAGAGTCCTGGAATTATTTTATTTATTTTAAAATTAGTCATTTTCATACCTCAAATTGATTAATACTTGGGTTTGTTTTTTCAAAGTGGCGTGGCTCTAGGTTTTGATTCTTATAAAAATCTAAAACTGGCTTTACATAACATTAAGCAGATTTAAACAAAGATGCTTGGCCATGGCTCCCACGTCACAATGTAGTCACTACTTCTAATTTTCATTACAGCCTCAACCAAAGTAATTGGTGTTATTACCGAGCTATAAATCGAAAATTATAAGAGATCCGATGTAGAAGACGGTCTTCCTCTTTTTTGTCTAACGCAGCGTTCTCTCTTACCTATACTGCAAATCTAGTGCCAAAGTCTAAATATATAAATATATCAGTAGGTTAATAAATAAATTGATGTGAAGTGAATATAAATAAGACTTTTTTGTCCTTTTTTTTAAAAACTGTTGGTCAAAAATGTCCAATTATTTATAAGTATTTTTATCTAAAAAGTGTTTTTTCATTTTCCGGTATAAGGTTTTGCTAGTCATATTTAACAATTCAGCAGTTTCTTTAATTTGCCCATTACCTGTTCTTAACCCTTCTTCCAAAAGTTGACGCTCAAATTGATCCATACGTTCATCGTAGCCATTCATGTTTTCATCTAATCCTGGAGTTGTGTAACCACTACTCTCTGTTATCCCTAAAATAAAACGATCTGCTGCATTTTTTAGTTCCCTTACATTGCCTGGCCAGTTGTGGGATAACATTGAATCGGTATATTGTGGAGAAATCTCTGGCATTTTTTTATTGTATCTAGTGCAAGCTAGTTCAGCATAATGCAAAAACAGTGGCAATATATCACCTCTGCGCTGGCATAAACTTGGTATAGAAATACTGGCAACGTTGAGTCGGTAAAATAAATCTTTCCGAAAAAGTCCTTTATTGCTTAGTGTGACTAAATTGTCTTTACTTGCCGCTATGACAGTCATTTTCACATTAATAGGTTGACTGCTTCCTAGTCTTTCAATGCAACGATCTTGGAGGACGCGTAATAACTTTATTTGCACCGATAGGGGCATACTCTCTATTTCATCAAGAAATAAGGTGCCACCATTGGCAACTTCTATTTTTCCTATGTGTAATTTATTAGCACCTGTAAACGATCCCACCTCATGGCCAAATAATTCACTCTCTATTAAACTTTCACTCATCCCTCCACAATTAATTGCTACGAACCGTTTATCTCGTCTTGGACTATATAAGTGCAGCGCTTGAGCCACCACATCTTTTCCTGAACCAGTATCACCATAAATAATAGTATCTACATTAACCTGAGATAGGGCCAATACACTTTGTCTGATACTCATGATTGCCTCAGACTTGCCAATAATAAATTTCTCAATTCCACTCAGTTGTCTCAAATCTTTTTGTAAAGTACGAGACTCAAGAACAAGTCGGCGTTGCTGTGAGGCTTGATTTAGCAATGACACTAACTTTTCTGGGTCTAGCGGTTTTTCCAAAAAATAATGAGCACCCTTTTCCATAGCATTAATTGCCATTGGTATATCACCATGGCCACTCATTAATATAACAGGTAACGAACTATCCAATTTTTGTATTTGCCCTAGTAGGGATAGCCCACCCATTTTAGGCATTCTGACATCACTTAATATGATTGCAGGACTATTTGCATTCAAAGTTTGCAGCGCTTGTTCGGCACTATAAAATACAGCAACCGTAAAGCCCTCTAGTTCCAGCATTTCTGACAGAGCACTTGCGACTTCTTGGTCATCATCAATAATTACGATTAACATCTTTTACTCTTTTTTATTTGCGGATCTTAAAACTAATACAAAACTACTTCCCTTTCCTATCTCTGATGTCACTGTTATTTGACCACCAAAATCTTGCACTATGTTATAACTAATAGATAAACCTAAACCCAAGCCTTCTCCAATATCTTTTTGAGTGTAAAAAGGATCGAATAAATAGTCCAACTGTTCAGGCGCTATACCTATGCCATTATCCCGAACAGCAATCCAAACTTTATCTTCTTTTTTATACACTTCAATTTTTAATTGGCGCTTTTGTGAGTTTTTTACAGCGTCAACACCATTACTTAACAAATTAATGAGTACTTGTTCGAGGCGAATAGGTTCTGCATATACGTATAGATGTTGGCTAAGAGGCTTAAAACTCATTTCACAATTCACTTCTGCGAATCGGTTAGACATTAACTCAAGCGTATCTAATATGACATTATTCACATTTACTGGAACTATCTCTGACCCTGCTTCACGAGCAAAAGATTTTAAATGACGAGTAATAACAGACACTTTGTTTAGTAAATATTTTATTTTTTCATGACTTAGTTTTACTTCATCAATTTGAGACGCTCTTAGCCTGATTCCTGCCGAATGTAGGTGGCTAGAAATAGCTGTTAAAGGCTGATTAATCTCATGGGTTATACCTACACTCAACTGCCCCAGCGCTGCCAACTTGCCAGCTTGAATAAGTCCAGTTTGAGTTGTTTTGAGTTGTTTTTCAGTTAATTTCCGGTCTTCTATTTCTGCTGCAAGTCGTTTGTTGGTTCGCTCTACCTCTAAAGCTGTTTTTTGAAAGTGTTTCAAATCCTTTGCCATACTCGACACTTCATCATTACCAGAGATACGTATATCTGTATTCAGCTTTGCTGAGGCAATAGATCGCATATTATGTTGTAACTCTATAATACGCTGCAGTACGTTTCTTTTTACGTAAAACCACGATATAGCCCCTGCTATTAGAAAGCTAAAAATGGTAAGAAACAAAATACCTTTGATACCGTTATTGATTGAGTTAATCGCTTGCTGTAACGATAAGCCAATCCTGCTGTTAGCAGAATCTGAATAAAGATTTATTTGAGCAGCCAATTGCTTGATGTGAGTTTGACTATTCTGCAACAAAAAGCTTTGTTGATAACTAAGATCTAACTGCTCATTTTTTAGTAAAAAAAGCTTACCTGTCCGGGTTCCAAACTCAAGAAAACTAAATAATTGTTGGACACTATAAACGGGGTCTACCTCATCAAAATTGCCTTTTAAGTGTTCCTGTATATTTGAGCCGATGTTTTCCAAACGCAAAACAGTTTCATCCAAATCATGAAAAGAAGTATCGTTCTGTAATTTCTCAACTAGCCCTGAAAAGTAATATAATTCATTAATAATTGCTGTCCTTGATTCCATAGGAATCTGTTGGGAAGGAGTTTGAATTAAAGTAAGTAATTGATTAAAGCGCGGGGCTATCTGATAAGTTTGCTGCAGTAACTCTTGATGTATTTCTTCTCTCCGGATAACACTTTGATTAAGAAGTATCAAACTATTGTGTATTTGTGCAATTAGGTCCCTAAAGTAGCTATTATAATCAACCAAATCTAGCATGAGTGCGTCCATTTGCTCAATAGCTTGATTTAGCTCTTCCATTGCCTTTTCTCGAGCTGCATTAGAACCTGCAGTGACTAACAACGGGGCTTTAGTAGCAATCAACCTACTTTTATCATTCAATCTAGCAGCCGCGTCAAGTACTGGAATATATTGTTGTTCTAATACATATAGCTTCTCAGACAATTGTAAGTAGGTTTTAGTGGACAGAAAGCTCACTGCTAGTGATATTGATGATATTAAGACAAATGCAAGCAGTAAACGCCCACCTATTCCTACGCTATTAAGTGATAAAAAATTTAAATTTTTCAAAATATAACTCTTTTTTTTAAACTTCAAAAGAAATGGTATAAAAGACTCTTTCCCAGCATTCAGACCAGTCATCCTAACGTGTCTTTTTACCTTAGGCAAAAGTGCGCGGCTATTAGATCAAAACTGCTCAGACGTATAAACGATCAACAGTCTGGATAATCTATACACCAAGTTATCACGATTAGGCATAGACCAGATCAACACCCTTGAACGCATGAAGGGCAAAGGCCAGCAAAAAATCATCGTTGAAAAGATGAATATTGAGGCTGGTGGTAAGGATGCTATTAGAGTTTATGAGGGGGTGGGGCAAATGCTAAAAAGGACTATAAAGCCCATGTAGCGACCAATCAGTTTGACCTGAATACCTTGCCTATTTGTGGGGCCAGAACGCCCTCAGGGGGCTTGTGTAAGCATAAGGGCAACCTTCGTAATAGTCGATGTAAACGCCACAGTGGGGCTTTTACTGGGCCGATTAGCCAAGCCTTTGGGGAGAGTCATCACCGCTATGTCCGCGGGCTTAGAACTAAAGAAGTCATCGCTATGCGCGAGCTGGTAGTGAATATTAATAAAACATTATCAACGATCAGTTCAACATCAAGTTCGATAACAATATTACCTACCAAAGACCTATCAATCTTTGACCCCTAATATGTCAATATTTAGTCTTATTATATGTAGGTATAAAATCCGATCACAAGCTTTAACAATTATTGGAATGGAAAACTCATTGATTAGTAAAATTTTTAACAGTCGAGAGTGATCGACACTTAATTCAAGCCCGTCATCTCTAAAATAATACTATCAATATTGACTAAAAATCATTTGGAAAAGAGAGGAGAAAACCACTTTTTTATCTAGGATTATTCGATAAATACACAGTCAACTCTGTGTCAAAGCCACACCATCTGTACCCGGATCAGCGCCACCTTCCAGCCCTTTATCTGTAATCCGGACACCATGTACCCAAGCGATGCCAAAGCTGCGCGGGCTCCGGATAACCTCGTATCCCAGTTCCTCTAGTTGTGAAGTAATGTAATGTGGGATGCGGTTGGTCACATCGATAGCATTGCTTGTTGCTGAAAAGCGCGGCAGCGATACTGCTTCCGACATGGTGCAGTCAAAATCTAACACATTTATAACAGCCTGAAGAACACCCATAGCAATCTGTGTAGCACCTGGCGCTCCGATGACCACATATGGATCATCTCCACGGAAAACGATTGATGGTACTATCGAACTGAAACGTGACTTGCCAGGAGCAATCGATCCTACCTGACCAGGACGTGGATCAAAAACGCCCATACACCCATTATACATAAAGCCAAGCCCTTCCGTGACGACCCCTGACGGCATACCGAGAGAGTGGGTCATAGAAACGCAGCACCCGTTCTTGTCAACAATGGAAATCTGTGTCGTGTCCTTGCATTGCACCGAAGGGTCAAAGCGCGAAACATCAGCCTTCTCGCCGCGCTTGATACGTTCGGCCAGTTCTGCCGAGTAATCCTTTGACAAAATTTGATTCGAAGGCACATCAACGAACGCTGGGTCTCCAATCCCATAGTCCTTGTCGATAGTCGCATATTTCATCGCCTCACACACAATGCGGACATACTCCACACTGTTATGACCAATCGTTTTTAGATCAAAATGCTCAAGAATGTTTAACATCTGAGACAACATTAAGCCCCCACCTGGTGGCTTGTTAGTGGTGATTGTAAACTCTCGATACTTAGAAATAAGCGGGTAGTTAATTGTGGCGACGTATCCAGCTAGATCAGTAGCGGAGATCAGTCCACAGTTGAGCTGCATATCCGCCACAATAGCTCTTGCGATCTCCCCCGTATAAAAAGCATCCGCGCCCTTTTCCGCGATGACCGACAAGGTGCCTGCCAGATCAGGATTCTTCACCAAATCTCCAGTTTGCTTTGGACTGCCATCATCACGGCAGTATAGTGCCCGTGCGCCTGGCGTATGTTTGAGCCGTTCGGTGTTGGCCACACGCCCCATTGTCCCGGGGTCGGACCAAAACTCATCAACATGCGGGCGGACCACCCACCCCTTGCGTGCCCAACTAATAGCATGGTTTAACAAGTCAGCCCAGGGGAGTTTTCCATGACGTGCATGCGCTGTGGCATAGCCTCGGAGAGAAGCTGGGACACATATTGACTGATACCCAATATCATTCACCCGCCCTTTCAGAGTGAAGCCGAAGCCGTCACGCGCCTCACCCTCAATCAGATCTGCCCACATGTCATTAGTAGCGACACCCGGTGCAGGTGCATGGAAGTCGATATACTCATGCGTTCCACTGATGGGATCATAAATTGCCATACTACCAAAACCAGCGATACCACACATAAGCGGGTCCACCACGCCCTGTACAAACGCCACCGCTATTGCGGCATCCACAGCGTTGCCTCCGGCATTCAAAATGTCCAGTCCAGCCTCAGCTGCCTCAGGTTGAGGAGCAACAACCACTCCCTTTTGATGTAATTGATTCATTTTATCACTCTACTCTTTCAATATAATTTTGGATGTAGTCCTCAAAAAAAGTGGCGTTCAACTTTGTAATCATCAGGACGTGCCATCGTGGATGAAAGGACGACAAAATGTCGGGTTAGAAGGATTGAAGAAGGACGCACCAAGACCAAGTTTTGGCACTGTCGTACTGACATTTTTTGTCATCACGGATTTTAGAAGCACCAGATTTGAGGTATGGCAGCAATCACCAAAGAATTACAACGTCTCATCAATTT
>Ga0209830_10004216_pt1 | contig 10599 bp, 14 predicted proteins | sample ArcticOcean_MG_C_12_FD_187439 | JGI IMG/M metagenome (GOLD analysis project Ga0209830, IMG submission 187439) | Marine microbial communities from western Arctic Ocean - ArcticOcean_MG_CB8_130 (SPAdes) (version 2) | ecosystem: Environmental > Aquatic > Marine > Oceanic | place: Arctic Ocean...
TGTTATAATATAGTTAATGCAAAAGAAAACTAATTACTTTCTTTTTATAGTGCAAGGAAGAGGCTTTCACCAGAGGGTCGAACTTGACAGTTTAGGGGTTGTTCCCAGGTTTGTAACTTTACCAGTTATGGATCACACTCTCGACAGAGAGAAACTGGTTGATGGCGTATAGGATGGAATCCGGTCGTTGTCTTGTGGGTAATTCCAAAGTCCCACCTATTATGCGTTATAAATAATAATGTCGATTAATACAGACACATACAAATACAATTATACATACAAGGAGATATAATATGAATACAAGTATTGCAGCGTTAAAACGCTCAAAATCAAATCTAGATACTCTAGTCAGCGAACTAAACAAAGTTGCTGAACCTCAAAAACAATCAAACTCATATGCTGATGATAGATTCTGGAAACCAGAATTAGATAAATCAGGTAATGGGTATGCTGTTTTTAGATTTCTACCAGCAGTTAAGAATGAAGATTTGCCATGGTCAAGACTATGGTCTCATGCATTTCAAGGTCCTGGTGGGTGGTTTATTGAGAACAGTTTAACTACTCTTAACAAGAAAGATCCAGTTAGTGAATCTAATAGTTTACTATGGAACTCTGGCGTTGAGGCTGATAAAGAGATTGCAAGAAAGAGAAAAAGAAAACTATCTTATGTTGCAAATATTCTAGTTATCAATGATTCTAAACATCCTGAAAACGAAGGTCAAATTAAATTATTTAAGTTCGGTAAGAAAATCTTTGATAAGATTACCGAGGCGATGAAACCTGAATTTGAAGATGAGAAACCTATCAACCCATTTGACTTTTGGGAAGGTGCAAACTTTAAACTGAAAATCAGAAAAGTTGATGGTTACTGGAATTATGATAAATCAGAGTTTGATAGTCCTTCACCTATTAAAGAAAATGATGAAGCGATTGAACAAGTTTGGGATAAACAATATCCTTTAAAACCATTTCTTGCACCAGAGAACTTTAAATCTTATGATGAGCTAAAAGCGAAACTTGATAAAGTTCTAAGTGGTGTACGAAACACAGGTACTGCTGAAGATGTAATGGACCCACCAACATCACCGACAGTATCAGAACCTGTGAAAACAGAAACAGCAGATACACATTCTACTTCGGTTGCTGATGACACTATTGCAGAGGATGACGGTGATGATACACTTGATTACTTCTCAAAGTTAGCAGAAGAGAATTAATCTCTCCACCTGTTTCTTTATATGGGGGTTAGGTTTACGATATCTAACCCCTTTTTAATATAAATAATACAATTGATTATGAAAGAGTTTGAGATATCAAACATATAAAGGAGAAACTATATGGAAATTATAAGTAAAGTTAAGTCTTGGGCATCAGCTCTAGCAGATGTAGGTGTTTCACTTATCGCTCTAGGCATTGTTCTTGAAGTCTTATTTAGTGGACAGACTGTGCCATTTTGGCCTAGTATATCTGTTATCGGTAATGTACAATCAATTATTGCAGGATTCTCTGCTCAAGGTTTAGTTGGTTTAGTTGCTGTTTGGGTATTATACTCAATATACACTAAAAAATAATAACAAAATATAATATGTAATAAGGGGTCTTTAAGGCCCCTTTTTTTTAGCGTATAAATAGTTTATGTAATGAATTTATTTTTTGATATATTAGTAAAATTTGGTTTACCAGTAGCAGCGGCAGTTGTTATGGGTATTTTTATCTACATCATTCTCAAATATATACTAGAATCTGTTATCGGTCAAGTTAATAGTATGCATGGTATTATTATGGGTTTAGACAATAGAATTAAAACAATGAATAATGACATGATTAAATTAGATTTACTTATATCTCATGCTCTTAATTTAAGACCAGATGAAGATAGAATATCAAGAGCTGATGGTAAAGTGGATGCAAGAAAAGATTAAGTAATGACACTAGGTATGGGATTGATTTTGTGTCTAGTAGGCACTCCGTTATCAATCGGTATTATGGTATTGATAACTTATCTAGAAAATAAAAATGACAATAATTGAGATATTAAATCAGTATGGATTTGCTACATTGGCTGCGATTGCTATGGGGTATTTTATATATTTCATCTACACATTTACAACAACACAAATTAAAAAAAAATTAGGTGAAATGTCTGGTGTGCTAATTGGTCTTATAGATCGTATTAGAATGCTCGACAATGACCTTATCAGATTAAGGTCTAAATTAAACACAGTTTTAGAATTAAGAGAAGTAGAAAAAAAAGAACAATCAAAGAGTTTTACTAAAAACGACACATAGTAGATAGTCTATTCTTATAAATATAAGTATGAGAACACTACAAAAGGTGGTGTTAGTATCATTTTTTTATGTGTTATTGGTGGGTCCTAACACTCTTACAGCAAGCGAAATAGTGCATAACTTTAGCAATCCATCCTTCAGCGGAAATGGATATTCTAGTCATGTTTTATCTATTGAACAATTACAACACAATAGAGAAAAGACAGCAAAAGATGATGCTAAGTCAGCAGCCTCAGCTGCAGAGCGAGCAGAAAATAATACTACAATTAACAAGTTTATAAAAAATGTTGAGAGTAGAATTTATGCCAACCTATCTAAACAGTTGGTTGATAATATGTTTGGCACCTCATGTACAGGCACTTGCCCAACAAGTGGTACTGCTGAAGTAGAAGGGTCTACAATCTATTGGGTCAAAGACGCTTCAACTGAAATTATTACATTAACAATTACAGACCCTACTGGTAATGTGACTACAATGTCAGTACCTTTAGGGGACTTTCAGTTTTAAGATTTAAAATGAACACTTATACATTATTAAAAGTTTTAGGATTACTATGTCTTTTATCAGGTTGTGCTACTCATGGTCAAAATGTAAAACATGGTGCTCAACCATATATTGAAGGCACAACAACAATTGAAACATTAAGAGAGATACCTGATTTAGATAATCAACCTTTAATAACAATTGCAGTTTATTCTTTCACAGATCAAACAGGACAAAGAAAACCTAATCCTAACTTTTCACAGTTATCGACAGCTGTAACCCAAGGTCCTGATGTGTGGGTAATATCTGCTCTAAAGGCAGTTAGTAACGGTGATTGGTTTAAAGTTGTAGAGAGAAAAGGTCTAGGCAACATAGTCAAAGAAAGACAATTGATTAGATCAACAAGAGAATTATATGATGGTGAAGCACAAGCAGACAATGTTCTAAAACCACTAGTCTTTGCAGGACTAATTATAGAAGGTGGTATTGTAGGATATGATAGTAATATATTATCAGGTGGTGTAGGTGCAAGATACTTTGGTATTGGTATTAAAGAACAATATCGTACAGATCAAGTTACAGTATCTTTGAGATTAGTTGCTGTTCAAACAGGCGAAATATTACTATCTGTTTCAGCAACAAAAACTATCGCTAGTTATAGTCAAGGCGGTGATGTGTTTAGATTTTTAGATATGGGCACAAAGGCGTTAGAGTTTGAAACAGGTAATGCTTCAAATGAGCCAGTGAATTATGCTATAAGAACAACAATAGAACACGCTGTGTTGCAGATGATTTATGAGGGTGTGAATAAAGAACTATGGAAAATGCAAGGCGTTAAGGAGATAAAATGATAGATAATGTTAGTAGAGGTATTTTGGTATTAGTCATTATATTGGTTGCATGGTTTATAAAACCTAGTCATGCCTCAATTATGATTATTGATATAAACAATATAGAAAAGGAAAAAAAGTAAAATGAAAAGTATAACTAAATTAGTTATGTTTTTGATGATGTTTATAACGCCAGTAATGGCAAATGATATCTATGTAACCCAATCAGGAGCAACATTAAATTTTGATGTGTTACAAGACGGACAAAATAATACAATAGGTAATAGCACTACAGCTTCAAGTGTGATAGGTGCTACATCTAACTTTAACATTGACCAAATTGGTGATTCCAATGTTATAACTTTTGATATTAATGGTGCTAACTATACTGGTGTATTAAGTACAACTGGTAATAGTAACAACATAGATTTCAATTGTGATAGTGGTGGGTCTAACTCATCATGTGCTACTGTCTCTGCTTCAATTGTTTGGGTAGGTTCTTCAAACGACCTAGACATTGATGTTGGTGAAACAGCAGATGCTTCAGGTGCTACAATTAATATTACTGGTGCCTCAGGCTCAGATAGTAATACAATTGCTGCTACTATTGATGGTACAAGTGTTGTATTAACTTTAAATGTTAATGGCGATACAAACAATTATCTCATTGATATTGATGGTAATGGTGATAGTATAGGTCATACCCTAGTACATAGTCATACAGGTTCAATTGCTGATGTAGATATTACACAATCAGGCGTTTACGACAACATGATAAACTTAACAACAAGTGGTGATAACCATAACATTGATATAATACAGAGAGACTAGTATGATTTTATTTTTATTATATACGGGAATGATTACATATGCGATTTACAAATTTTATAACTGGACTCATAGTCTTAACCCTTACAATTTTACCCCTAAGTAGTTTTGCTTCTATTGGTGAAGTAACACTACATGAGGGTAATGGTGTCATTGACAGAAAAGATGGCGATAAGGGTATCATAGTACAGAAAGAACTAGATGTTTTTTCATACGATACTGTTAAAACTGGGAACGGTAAAGTCGGTATAGAATTTATAGATGCTACTAGAGTTGATGTTACTCAACATAGTAAACTTATTATAGATGAATTTGTTTATGACCCTAATACCAAAACTGGTAAACTTTCACTAAAAGCAAGTCTTGGCACAGTACGATATGCTTCAGGTCAGATTGCTAAAAACTCAGCAACAGATGTAAAGATAACAACACCAACAGCAACGATTGGTGTTCGTGGTACTGATTTTACAATGACTATAGATGAGATAGGTTCGTCTACAATTATTCTTTTACCTAGTTGTGATACAAATGGTAGTTGTTATGTAGGTGAGATAAGTGTAGAATCAGACGCAGGTCAAGTTATACTCAATCAAGCATTTCAAGCTACAGTTGTTGATACTGTTTCAAGTCGACCTATGACCCCTGTTATATTAGATTTAGATGAAGAAATGATTAGTAACTTATTGATAATATCTAAACCTGCTGAAATAGAACAAATGCAAAGTGAAGAAGGATTAAATGAAGTTGCAGACGCTTTAGATATAGACTTTCTACAATTTGATGATTTAGAAGTTGACCATCTAGAGGAAGATGAAAGTCAATTTACAACAGGACTTGATATAGACTTTTTAGAACAAAATTTCTTAGCAGACATTCTAGAACAAATCAACAAAGAATTAGCAAAGGCGATGAGGTCAGAGTTTGATAAAAGATCCTCAGTAGATGGTATATTACTAGGTAAGAATCCAGAAACAGGTGTTATCATACTAGATGAAGATCCACAATGGGTATGGATAAGAGAAGATGCTAGTGGTAGTTATATCGAATTACGACTAGATAAAGAGTATGGATATGTATTGAATATAATACAAAGTGAGTTTGAACAATATGATTTTGAGTTAGGAGGTATAGAAAATGCTATTACGATACATCAAATTAATTAGTTTCTTACTTATATTATTTTGCTCATCAGTATTTGCTGAAACAGCTCATATAAACTATACTGATACTAATATGTACAATAAACTAAAGGGTGAACTAGAGGGTCATGGGTTTACAGTTACAGGCACAAATAGTGGTTCAGTTACTTTAAGTGATTTTACTAGTAAAGATTTACATATTAACATAGCAGGTAATAACAATTGTGGTAGTACCTGTAAGACAGCATATGAAACTTACATTAGTGCAGGTGGCACAGTTTTAATTGCTGGTAATGGTGACCATGATGGTAATAGAACGCTTAGCATTGAATCACTTGTTGAAAGTAAATTAAGTGTAGGTGCTATCACAATACACACAGGTGAGGCAAGCTATACTTCTCACGCTAATGGTTCTCAATATGCAAATTCAAATTATTGGGTAACAAGAAATCTTTTTTCAATACAATCAGGTGGTACGGCGATAGCGTCAAATTCAGCAGCAGGTAGTAGTTGGAAATCTTGGGCAGTATATGGTTATGGTAGTAATGGTGGTAAATTAATTATCACTTTAGACCAGGCACAATTTAATTCTACTAATACAGATTGGTCATCAAGAATGTATACCTTTTTAGGAGAAACACTTGAAGAGGAAGGCGTATTCAGTTCAACAGTAAATATTACATCTACATCAGGTCAGACAACAATTATTAATACTGCTAAAACAGCAACAGGTAATGGCGTCAAACTAAATGTTGATGGTGATAGTAATACAATTAATATTGAACAGACAGGCGAAAATAACTTTATTGTAGGTGGTGATTGGTCTAGCGATGCCACAATTACAGGAAATAATAATACACTTAATGTTGACCAAGGTAATGTAACAACAAATGGTAATAGTGCTAACAATGGTATCGCATTAGATATAACAGGCAATACAAATACAGTTAGTATATCACAAGGTGATTATGCTACCGATACAGGCGACCACAGAATATGGTTAGATATTGATGGCTCTACAAATACAACAAACTTATCACAAAGAAATGATGGTACAGGAACATCTGAACATTTTATGAGTTTAGATTTAGATAGTGGTCAAAATGTTATAAACTTACAACAACTGAATGACGGAGATAAGACATTATTTTTAGACATAAATAATAATAACAATACAGTAGATATAAACCAATCAGGAACAGGTGAACATTATCTAGATTTAAGTTTAGATACTGGTAATTATGCTCATGATGTTGACATATCACAGACAGGTTCTGGTGACCATGCGGCTCGTGTTGAGTTAGATGGTTACTCTACTGACTTTGATTTATTACAGCAAGGTTCTACTGACCAAGATTATAATATAGATATGACTTGTGGAGTACAAGCAGGTTGTAGTTTATCTACAACACAAGGTAATTAATGAGATTATTCAACTGGATATTAACTAGTATATTAGGCGGTTACTTAGGTTATATATTTGTATTGGCTACTATTAACACTTTTTGTGATTGTATATGATGAAAAAACTATTGACACACTGGACTACTGCCTTCATAACATTATTTGTATTAACATATATTGGTTTACAAGATCCATGGGTCAAAGAAGTTTTAAGACTTAAATCATTTGACTATCTTTTAGGAAATGAAGAAAAGTCACGATCTCAAGATATTACAATCATAACAATAGACGAAGCTGCAATAGAGAAGTATGGTCAATGGCCATGGCCTAGAGATGTATTAGCAGATAAGATAGTTGAGTTAAGACAAGCAGAAACAGGTATCATAGTCATGCCTATATTGTTTAGTGAAGCAGATAGATTCGGTGGTGATATAGAGTTTTGTGAAAAGTTAGGTTATGGTACAGTTATTGCACAAACAGGTACAGTACAAAAGAGAACATCTAATCCTGTACCAAGAGGTGTTGCAAAGATAGGTGATCCACTTGCATTTTTATACGAGTGGCCAGGAATGGTAGGTCCATTACCTGAACTTGCAGATTGTACAAATGGTGTAGGTGTAATCAACACAGCACCTGAAGTTGATGGTGTTACAAGACGAGTACCTTTACTAATGAAAATAGGTGACGAAGTTTATCCTAATATGGCAATAGAAACAATACGAGTTGCAGTAGGTGATCCTAGTTATCAAGTTAAGGCAGACGACTTTGGTGTAACTGCCATGAGAGTGCCTGCCTATGCAACAATCAATACAGACGCAAATGCTAGAATATGGTTGAGATGGAACAAACAGTTTAACACAATATCAGCAGCAAGTCAAGACTTTTCTTCAGCCGCAGGTACTACAGTAATTATTGCCTTGACAGCAGAGGGATTATCGAGTATAATTGCAACCCCAATCGGTGAACAATATGACTATGTTATATCTGCTAATTCACTTCAAACAATATTAGATGGTGAGACAATCAAAAGATTTGATAATTTACTTGAATTATTGCTTGCATTTATTGTAGGATGTGTTATAATTGTTCTTTGTAGATATACACCATACTGGTCTATTGCATTATTTTTAAGTCTAGGTACATTCGCTGCTCTTAGATTTTATCTAATCTCATTTAATAATCTCATGTTACTTGATATCACATGGATATTATTAACAGCATTTGCAGTAGGGTTTCATTCTACATTTCTAAGATTTATACTAGAGTTTAGACTTAAACAACAAATAAGAAAACAGTTTGAACATTATCTTGACCCACGACAAGTTGCAGCTCTACAAAAGAATCCAGACTTACTGAAACTTGGTGGTGATAGACGAGAGATGTCATTTCTGTTTATGGACATTATCGGGTTCACACCTATATCAGAGTACTATAAGAACAAAGACAATCCAGAAGGTCTAGTTAAATTAGTTAATGAGTTTTTAGATGACATGACAAACATAATATTAAATAACGGTGGCATGATAGACAAGTTTATGGGTGACTGTATCATGGCAGTATTCAATGCACCTATTGATATGAAAAATCATGCTGATATGGCAGTCAAAAGTGCTATTGAGATAGAAGCAAAGACAAAAGAATTAAAAGCATTATACAAAGAACGAGGACTTCCTGATATCAATGTAGGCACAGGTGTGAATACAGGTACTGCAATTGTGGGTAATATGGGTAGTTCTACTCGTTTTGACTATTCGGTCATTGGTGATGCAGTTAATCTGGCTGCACGATTAGAAGCAACAGCAGGTAGAGGAGATTATAAAGAGTACCCAACTCTATACTCTAGTTACACAATGGAACAACTAACAAATATCAAGTCAATTGAAGTAGATAAAATCAAAGTAAAAGGTAAAGAAGAACTAATTACGATCTACAAACCTATATAAATAGTAGTATGGCAAAGACAGTATTCGATAAAATTCTTGATAGTACAACAGGTCCTAAATCTTATGATTGGTATAAGAAACAGGTGAACGCAATGACAACACCTGGTGCAAGAGCATTAATAAATCAAGGAAAAGCAACACTAAGACCTAAGTATGGTGTAATGAATCTTTTTGGTTATGACCCTAAACTCAAAGCAACACTACCACTATACGATAAGTTTCCTTTAATCTTTCCTCTAGAGCCTGCAAAAGGTGGTTTCTATGGTATCAATTTTCACTATCTAAGACCACTTGAAAGAGTAGCGTTTTTAAGACAGTTATCTGGATTCGCAAGTGATAAAAATTTTGATAGAAAAACAAGATATCAAATAGGTAATCTATCAGGTAAATATTTTAAGAGAACAATTAAACATTATCTATTCAGTCAAGTAAGAACATCATTTTTAAATGTAATGCCTGATGAGATGGCAGTTGCAATATTCTTACCCGTTGCTAGATTTATGAAAGGACAACCTTATTAATGGCAATTTTTAGACAAGGCAAAAGAGTAGGACCATTCGATATAAGAATAGGATCCCCTAGAGATAAAAGTCTTGATAATGTTGACAGAGATCCTAGACTAAAGCAAAGAGCTAATACAGAAAATACTATTGGTCGTTTTCGTGCTGCCATGGCAAAAGCAGAAGGTTATGCTAGACCAGCAAGATTTGCTGTTAAGTTATTTCTACCTACTAATCTAAATGAACTTGCGGGCATCAAAAGTAATAAATACGACATAAGCACAGGAAGTGTTAAACAGAGTGCTGCTAATCCTGATGCTATAACAATGCAAGATTTAAGTAAACAAATGGGAGAAACAATTAATATTAATTGTGATACTGTATCAATGCCCGGTCATGATTTAGTTACACAAAAAGTTCAATACGGTTCTGAACCAGAAGTTGATATGGTTGTAGGTCATGCATATGCAGGCACAATAAATGCTTCTTTCTATGCAGATAAATATTTAAGAGAAAGACAATTTATTGAGTTATGGCAAAAGATGGCTGTAAACAATGTAACGAATAAAGCAAACTACTATGATGATTATGTAGGTACAATGCATATATATCAATTAGGTTCACTTGATGGTGAAGGTGATAGAGATGTGCCAACATATGGTATTGAAGCAATAGAAGTTTATCCTGCTACTTTATCTGCCATAGAATATAATTATGGTACAGTAAATGAAATAGTCAAAATAAGTGTAGGATTTAACTATAAACAATGGTATAATCTAACAACAGATCATATTACAGGAATGACACAAGGCAACTCTCTACAAACACAACACAATATTAAAGGTGAAGATAGAGGACTATTCGGTAGACTACCTATCGAACTACAAAGAGCAGGAAGAGAAATATTTAATTCTGCTAAGAATCAATTGCCAATAGGCAGAATAACTAAGGGAAAAATATTCCCACCATTTACATAATATTATATTATAAGGAGAATAAATTATGGCACTACCAAAACTAAATACTCCAACATACGAGTTGGAAGTACCTAGTACAGACGAGAAAATAAAGTATCGTCCGTTTCTAGTCAAAGAAGAAAAGATTTTATTGATGGCGATGGAATCTGGTAAGAATGAGGACATTGTTCAAGCAGTTAAGGATATTGTTTTGGCTTGTACTTTT
>Ga0209830_10004221_pt1 | contig 10591 bp, 10 predicted proteins | sample ArcticOcean_MG_C_12_FD_187439 | JGI IMG/M metagenome (GOLD analysis project Ga0209830, IMG submission 187439) | Marine microbial communities from western Arctic Ocean - ArcticOcean_MG_CB8_130 (SPAdes) (version 2) | ecosystem: Environmental > Aquatic > Marine > Oceanic | place: Arctic Ocean...
GCTATTTTTAAGAAAGAAGGTAAGTTATTTTTTGATTTAGTAAGTCTTCTCTTAATATTTTTATCTGTATCAGGTATATGGATATGGCTCAACAAAATGAAAAAAAAGAAAAAAATTTAGCTCCCTGATAAATTTTTCCTGGGTAGAGTAGCTTGCCATTCAAAAATTCAAAGACCTAAAGACCGATTTATTTTTAAGTTTGAAGATATTGATTTCTGCAAGGTTATTGTAGCTTTAAGTTATAGATTCTAAGTTAAGACAATAAAAAAACCACCTACGGATGGTTTTTTTATTGTCAAAATCTTGAGGCTAGAACATCAATCCCCTTAGTAATTCTCAGTCACAAAAAAGTAAACTGATACAAACTAATTCATTAGTTTGTCGAGTTTCCAAGAGGTGATTGTTCATCAATAGATTCTTGTTCTTCACCAATTAAAATGTTTTCTCCCATAATTATTTGAATAAATGGAGGATAATCATAAGCAGCTCCACTACTGTGGTCCATAATCGCACCTATTCCACCTCCAAAAAGTATATTTCCAAACATTGAGCCGTTAGTTTCTGACATTACAGAGGCCAAACCAATCTTCATTCCAGGTTTTTTGCAGGTAACTATTAGATTTTCATTTGATGCAGGTATTGTTAGGGTGCCAGGAGATGTAAGAAAGAATTTACCTTTATCGTTCATAAGTTCACATTTAGATCCAGTAACTTCATTCCCATCACTTGATATAGTTTGAACTGAGACCATCGAAATTGTGTCACCACTAATGGAAGCGCAACCAGATATTGTTAGCAAAAAAAATGATAAAGCGATTGCCTTAACCATAGGTAATCTCCAAAAAAAATTTGTAATTAATTATATGGGAAATATGCAAAGGTTTGTTAATTAAATTAATTGAGGGAAGCTAAACTTTTTATTTACTCTTTTATAAATTTTAAAGTCATTCGGTCAGACTCACCAATCTGCATCATTGCTTTTTTGTTTTCGTCTGTAATATCTCTCAAATTTGGTAGTAAGTTCCAAACACCGCCTGGATGATCCGATGTGTCATTAGGATTAGCATTTATTTCAGATGATGCATCTAGTCGAAAACCATTTTTTTTTGCCAATTGCACAACATAATCAACCGTCATGTATCCACTTTTAATCTGCTGCTCTAGTGGTGTAGATGGCTTAGCTCTATGTTCTATAAGCCCAAGAACACCACCTGGCTTAAGAGCTTGGTAAAAGCCAGCAAACATCGATTCGGCTGTACCCGCTTTCGCCCAATTATGGACATTTCTAAATGTCAGAACCATATCAACAGGCCCATCCGGTGAGAAATCTGGTTGATTTGATTTGAAATGAACCCAACGAAGTTTCTGGTAAATATCAGGGTGTAGCTTCATTTTTTCTTTGAATTTTTTTTCCATTTTAACAAAAAAAGGATTGGTCTCATCATGCAACTTGTAAGATGTATAGTAATACTGACCTTTGTCGCGCAAAAGAGGAGCTAGGATCTCAGCATACCAACCAAACCCAGGTGTGACTTCAACCACAGACTGCTCTAGCGAAAGACCAAAAAAAAGTAATGTTTCTTTGGGGTGGCGAAATTCATCCCTAATAGCATAGGAAGGTGTTCGATGTTCGCCTGCTAAAACCTTATCAATCAATTGTTCGGTATCGGGATTATTGCAACTTGTAAAAAATAACACTACAAAAAATGCAGTAAAAGAAAACTTTAAAAAATTAATAACATTAGCTTTTTTCATAAAATTAGTTTACATCAGATAATTAAGTGAGCAAACAGTCTAAAGCATTGTTCATCCTCCCCTGTTGCTCTTAAGTTTTATATATACAGTTATAACACTCAAATTTTTGGTAAAATTTGATTATGGATAAATGCTTAAATATTGATGACATTGCCGAATCACTTAAGGTTAAAAAGTCTACTGTGATGCAATGGGTCAAAGATGGTAAGTTTCCACCCCCAATAAAGTTAGATGACCGCATTCTACTCTGGAGTCTTTTTGTTATTGAGGATTGGGTTGGTCAGCAACAAATTACTAATGACTGGCTGAATGATCAAGACATAGATTTTTAAAGACTATATACTTCATCAACCTAGTTGATATTATTATTTTTTCTAATTTTATCATTCAAACAAGCCTGAACTCCATCACTATTTCCCAATTTATAACCCTTGCTGTATTCAGCTGAATCCCAATGCCCGTGGATAATTGTTGCTCTTATTTTACATTGAGTATTATATCCATCAGCGTAGCCGTCATCATATCCAGATTCAACAGTTTTTTCATCATGACTACATCCGAATAGTAATGTGTGTAACAAAAAGAAATGTATGAGTTTTTTTTTCATAAGATCTGTTTATTCCCAGACAAATAGAAGGGGAAATGAGTTAAAATCAAAAGCTTAAGTAAGTTAAAAGGGCAAAGTATAATAGTGCGAAAAAGCCAATAATCCAAAATACATACAATAGTGTTTTATGGATTTTGTTGAGAACCTCCTTAATCTCTCTTAATTCATCTTGCTTCATAATTTTTTTCCTATTTTTTGCTAGAAATTTTTTTAAAATAAACCTTATATTTATATGGGTTGCTCTATATATTCACTACCCTTGACTGCATTGACTCATATATAAAATTCTAGGTCTACAACTGCAATAATATGAGAAATAAAATTACATTAGTTACCAATCTGCTACTAAACCACTCCACGAACCTTTCACTAAAATCATTCATATCCATATTGTATCTCCTAGTTTTTGATGTTTAAATCAGGTTTCTATGATCCATGTTATTCCAGCTAAGATCGTTAAAACAAGTGCCAATGCTGCTAATAATTTTTTCATCTTATATTCCTAATTTTGAAATTATTTTTTGATTATAAAGTTTATGGTGAAATAATGATTATACTACCTGTATTAATTGATAAAATTTATTAAAAAATTTGGTATTTAAAAAATGAAAAAAACAATAACTATAGTTACTCCTACATATAATGAAGTAAATAATATTGATGAATTATATAGTCGAATTTCTAAAGTAACCATAAAAAATTCTAACTATAATTTTGAACATTTATTTATTGATAATGCATCTACCGATGGATCAATTGATAAAATTAAACAGATAGCTAAAAAAAATAAAAAAGTAAAATTAATAGTAAATGCTAGAAATTTTGGTGCTGATGCGTCAATAATGCACGCTGTGACCCAAGTTCAAACAGATGCTTGTATATACATAGTATCTGATCTTCAAGACCCTCCTGAGCTGATTACTGATTTAATTAAAAAATGGGAGGAAGGCTTTAAAATAGTAGGTCTTGTTAAAACAGCATCGGAGGAAAGAGGGTTTATATTTTTTTTAAGAAAGCTTTATTACCGACTACTAATTAAAATTTCAGATACGCCTCCAATAGAAAATTTTGCTGGTAGTAGTTTGATGGATTCAAAGGTAATCAAAATCCTTAAGGATATTAATGATCCCGTGCCATTTTTAAGAGGTCTTTTAGTTGAAATAGGTTTGCCAATAGCTTTTGTTTATTTTAAGCAGCCTATAAGAAAAAAAGGTACTTCATCGAATGGCTTTTTCGAGCTTTACAACGTTGCCATAGAGGGAATTACTAATCATTCGAAAGTGCCAATAAAACTCATGTCTATATTTGGATTTATTTTAGCTTTTTTAAGCTTTACGCTAGCTGTAATTTATTTATTTTTAAAGTTACTTTATTGGGATAATTTAAACATTGGAATGGCATCATTATTAATTGGTCTATTCTTTTTTGGATCAATGCAGATGTTTTTTTTAGGGGTAATCGGTGAATATATCTCTGTAATCCACACCAGAGTTCGTAAAATGCCGACAGTTATTGAATCAGAACGGACAAACTTCTAAACAATCTGATAAGTTTAAGAAATTATTCTTTAACCGGTTTAATAACCATTTCATTGTTGAATTCGTCTCGTGATAAGAAGGGATACATATCTTCTAATGGCTTAGAAACCATTCTCCCATCAGGAAGCTTAAGAGAACTAGCAGTTGGTATAATTTCTTGCATTGGTGGACAAAATATTTCAATAATGACTGGGCCCTTAGTATTAAAAGCTCTAGACAAAGTTCTTTTGAGTGTATTAAGATTTTTAGCGGAGAAGTATGGAATGTTATAAGCAGAAGCAATCTTTTTAGTTGAAGGGAAACTTACCCCAGAATCTTTATCAGTTCCTATTTCTCTTCCAGAAAAAAACTTTTTTTGTGTCGTTCTAATTGATAGATAACCATTGTTGTTCCAAACTACCAATTTAACTGGTATCTCATAATGGACCAATGTTTGAAGTTCTTGAATGTTCATTTGAAATGAGCCATCTCCAGTAATTCCAACAACCATTTTACTTTTTTGAGCAAATGCAACCCCAATCGCTGCAGGAAGTGTAAAACCCATATCAGCCTGTGCTCCAGAAGTAATATACCTTTGATTTTTTATAGGCTTGAATGCTTGTGATGTCACGTAATATGATGAGCCCGCATCTGAAACAACAACTGAGTCTTTTTTTAATTCTTTTTGCATGATATCTATAAATGCATATTTATTAATTAATTTCTTTTCAATCTTATACTCAGGTAAACATACCGGCCAAATATCTTTCCATTTTCTACAGATCTTAAGCCATTCTGGAAAACTATATTTTCCATTAAATTTAACAAAGAAGCGCTTCACATCAGAATGAATAAAGTGATTTATTTTTACAGTATTTTTTTTATGTTCATCTCTATCAATATCAACAACAAATAACTTAGCATCTCTTGCGAAGAGATTATATTCAAACCCAGTTAAAGCAACACTTAAATGACATCCTATTGAAATAACTAGATCAGCATTTTGTAATGAAAAATTACCTGGTCTATCACCTTTAATTCCAAGCCTGCCAATATATTGTTTATGGTTATTTGGCAATAAATCAACTGACAAATAAGATGTAACGAAGGGAATATTAGTCTTTAAAAGGAAATCATTAAATTCTTTAATCGCATTTCCAAGCCGAATCCCGTTCCCTGCAATAATTATTGGTCTTTTTGCTCTACTTAATGCCTTTTTCAACAAATTAATTTGGCTTACAGAAGGTGTGGGTAGATTTTTTCTTGGTGCTTTATATTGTTTTAGAGAGGCATAATTAACTAAAGAGCTTTGAACATCTAGAGGTATATCAATCCAAACAGGACCTGGTCTTCCATTTTTCGCCTCAAATGAAGCCTTTTCTAAGCAGAATAATATATCCTCAGGTTTATTTACCATCACAGCATACTTTGTAATAGATTTGACTATCTCAATAATATTAGCCTCTTGAACACCAAATTGTCGTAGTGGTACTTTTGCATTATGAGTTGTTTCTTTTCTTTTGACTTGGCCAGATATGAAGATGACTGGGTTATTGTCTTGCCACGCATCAAGTAAACCCGTTAATGCGTTTGTAGATCCACAGCCAGAGGTCAAAACTAAAGCAGCAAAACTATTTTTCATCTTTGAGTAGCCTACTGCTGCCATTGCACAAGCTTGTTCATGATGATTACATACAGTTTTAATTTTTTTACTGCCAGCACACGCATCATTTAAAAACATTGCACCTCCACCTGTTACGGTGAAGACTGTTTCTATTCCAAGATTTTCTAGATATTTGATTACAACATCCGCAACTCTAAGTTTCTGCATTTTATTTTGTTCCTAAGGCAGTTTTCATTTTTTCAATAGCTTCTACAATTAATTCAAATGATATTGTGTAAGAAAGCCTAATGTATCCTTCACCAGATGAACCAAAATTATTTCCTGGTAAAACAGCAATCCCACAATTATCTAAAAGATAATTAGCGAATAATTCACTCGACATCCCTGTACCTGTTATGTTGGGGAATACGTATATTGCGCCATCAGGCTTAAGGCATCTTATACCTTTGATTAAGTTTAAATTATCAACTAAATAATCCCTATTTTTTTTGTAGAAATCCATCATCTCTTTTAAGTCAGCTTTATCTCCCTGTATTGCTTCTATACCTCCCTCCTGAATGAATGGTGGAACGCATGAGTTAATTGTTTGCAGAACTAACATCATTTTTTCAATTATAACCGCTGGTCCAATAGCTGCGCCAAGTCTCCAACCTGTCATTGCAAAAGCCTTACTAAACCCATTTGCAATAATTATTCTTTTTTTACATGCATCTTGTAATCCAATAGAGAAAAATTTCTCTGGCTCTCCAAAAACCATTCTGGCATATATTTCATCGCTCAAAAGATATATGTCTTTTTCTTCAGCTATTTTCGCAATTTCTATTAATTCATCTGGATCTATTAAAGAACCAGTCGGGTTACTGGGAGAGTTAATTATTATTAACCTAGTCTTTGAGGTAATCTTGGATCGTAAATCATCAGGGTTGAGCTTGAATGCATTACGCTCATATAGGGGAACCGTAACAATCTTAGCTCCTAAAAAATTAGCAGCAGATATATAAGTTGGGAAGCCAGGATCAGGAATGATTACTTCCTCGCCACGGTTAACTAAGCAACTAATAGCAAGAAAAATTATCGCGTTAGCCCCTGGCGTAATTAATATTTGATCTATATCAGGCTTGAATCCTCTTGATTTTAAAGTTGTTTCTTGGATTAAGGTTCTTAATTGGTACTTACCATAACTGTTTACGTAATGAGTATCTCCATTTTGAAGTGATTTTATCGCAGCATCAACAATATTTCTCGGGGTATCAAACTTAGGCTCCCCAAGCTCGAAGTGTATTATTTTTTTTCCATCACGCTCCAACTGCTCGGCTTTATCTAATATCTTAAACATCGGTTGTCCAGATACACTTAAGGCAGCATTAGATAAGTTTTTCATATGAATAGGGTTATATTATTATTTTTTATTTTTTTATTCTTGAGTTTCATCTGCTAAATTTTTATTACCCATTAAAACATTGTACAAATTCAGTAATAGTTTTATGAAGTCTTTTAAACATGCTGTCATTCAAGCCATGATGAAGTGGTAATAAAACTCCTCTCTCCATAACTGCATCAGCATTTGGGTACCCCCCTTCTAATACCCTATATTTTACACCTTTCATCATTGGCTGCTTTATAATATTTCCTGTAAATACCACTCTTGTCTGAATATTTCTTTTTTCTAAATATATTTGAAATTCTTTTCTACTAAATGGCGCATTTTCTTTTATCAATACTGGGAATGCAAGCCATGCAGTATTTATATCACCTACCTCTATCGGATTGCTAAAATATTTTTTATGTTGATCAAAAAAATCACATTGTCTCTTAAAGTTATTTTTTCTAGTTATAATATTTTTCTGTAATTTTTTTAATTGCTCTAATCCAAAAGCTGCTCCAATTTCACTTCCTTCGACATTGTAACCAACTGCTTCAAAAACAAACTTTGCATCATAATCAATCCCTTCTAGATTAATATCAAATCTATTTTCAATGGCCTCACTTTTTTCATCAAACAATGAAGAGCTTCTACCCCAAGATCTTAATAATTTAGCTTTTTCTATTATTTTTTTATCATTTAATAGCAGTGCGCCACCATTTCCAGCACAATTTATTATATGAGAACCATAAAAACTAGTGATTGACATATCAGAATAAACGCCTGAGCTTTTACCGTTAATTGTTGCTCCTAAAGTGTCTGCTGAATCCTCAATAACAATCAGATTATATTTATCTGCTATTTTTCTAATTTCAGGCCAATCACAGAGATTACCCATCAGGTTCGGAGCTAAAATTGCCACTGTCTTTTTATTTATAGCCTTTTCAATCATATCTACATCAATACAATATGTTAAGGGTTCAACATCCACGAAAACTGGAACTAAGTTATTCTTAATTAAGCAACCGACTGATGTACCAAATGTGAGTGCAGGAGTTATAACTTCTCCCTCGACTGGAAAGTTGAATGACTCAATGCCTATAAATAATGCTGAGGAGCCGGAATTAACATATAAACATTCTTTTTTATTGAATAACTTTGCGATTTCATTTTCAAACTTTCTTGAATAGTTGCCCATTTGAGTAGACTCGTTAAGGCATTTAACAACTGCATCTATCTCTTCTTGACCATAGACAGTTTTTGCGTACGAAATATTTTCCATAATTTATCTTTCTATATTGATTCGAATTGTTTAATTTGTTCAGCAGTAAATGAATACATATCTTGATTGCCTTTATAAAAATTTTTATACCAAGCACTCGTCATTGAGATAGAATTTTTAAGCTCCAGCTTTGGAATCCAACCTAATCTTTTCTTAGATTTAGAACAATCTAGTTTTAGATAATTGGCTTCATAAGGCAAGTCATTATTTGACTCTATTTGAAAATTATTTCCTCCTGCATACTCATTATCGAACTCAGAAATAAGCCATTCAACAGATTTATCGTCTTGGTTATCTGGGCCAAAATTCCATGCTTCTGAAAAATCTGTACCTTTTAAAAAAAGCCTTTCTGCTAAAACTAAATACCCACTGAGTGGTTCAAGGACAAATTGCCAAGGTCTAATTGCTGTTGGATTTCTGATAGATAATTTTTGTTTCTGATTTATCTTTTTTATAAAATCTGGAATAATTCTGTTGCAAGCCCAGTCTCCGCCGCCAATTACATTTCCTGCTCTTGCAGTCGCAATAGCCACATCACTATTGAAAGAAGACCTGTATGAAGACGTAATTAATTCTGAGCATGCCTTACTAGTGCTATAAGGATCTATGCCTCCCAAAGCATCATCCTCTTTAAAAGCCCTTGGATCTCCTTTATTTTCATAGCATTTATCACTTGTAACGTTAATAAAAACTTTTACTGAGGGACTATCTTTTATTGCATTTAAAATATTTACAGTCCCCATCAAATTAGTTTGATATGTCTCGATAGGGTTTTCATAGGACTCTAAAACAAGTGCTTGGGCAGCCATATGAATAACAATTTCTGGCTCAGCTAAAGTAATCTGATTTTTTAATTTTTCGTAATCTCTTACATCGCCAAAAACTGTATTTACTTTTTTTTCAAGTAAAAGAGATTCAAACATACTAGGATCAGTTAGTTTTGGTAATGAGTAACCTGTTACATTTGCTCCAAGCTCATTTAGCCAAACAGATAACCAGCTCCCTTTAAAGCCTGTATGGCCGGTTATAAAAATATTTTTATCTTTCCAAAATTCCTTATTCATTCCAGACTTTCCATGGAGCTTTTCCTGAAAGCCATAATTCTTCCAAATAATTTTTTTCCCTTAATGTATCCATAGGCTGCCAAAATCCATTATGTAAAAATGCACTCAATTGATTATTTTGTGAAAGATGTTCTAGCGGCTCTTTTTCCCATACTGTATTGTCATCTTTTATTAAATCTAATACTTTTTCTGAAAGTACAAAAAATCCTCCATTGATATAAGAATTATCGCCTTTAGGTTTTTCTACAAATTTATCAACAGAGTTGTCTTTGTTTAAAGATAGTGCTCCAAATCTCATCGGGGCAATACTAGCTGTTATTGTTGCCAGTCGTTTATTTGCTTTATGATAATTAATTAAATCGCTGATATTAATATCAGCTAATCCATCGCCATAAGTTAGACAGAAAGTTTCATCATTCTCCAAATATTTTTTGATTTTTGAAATCCTTCCACCCGTCATAGTGTTAACACCTGTATCAACCAGAGTAACCTTCCATGGTTCAGTTTTGCTTTTGTGATAAGTGGCTTTATTAGAAGTTAAATCAAAAGTTACATCAGAAGTTTGAAGGTAATAATTTGAGAAATATTCTTTAATAAGGTAACCCTTGTACCCACAACAAATAACAAAATCATTAATACCGTAATGCGAATATATTTTCATAATATGCCAAAGAATTGGAAAGCCTCCAATTTCTATCATGGGCTTTGGTTTAACATTTGTTTCTTCAGAAATTCTTGTTCCTAAACCACCTGCAAGTATTACTGCCTTCATATTTAGCCTCGATGTACTTATTTTAATATTAATTCTTAACTCAATATAACATTAACAAAATTAACTAGATATACGAATTCTACCAAATATTTTGACAGTTAATTACCATTTAGTAACTTTTTCAAGTCAGATTCAATATTTACTAACACGCTTTCCCAGTCGTTAATTTTTTCTTGTCGATAAAGTTTGACTGAGGAATACCAAGGACTATCATTTCTATCCAATAACCAACGCCAATCTGGGCTGTAAGGCAGAAGTATCCATGTGTTCTTTCCAAGTGTACCAGCTAAGTGAGCAACACTAGTATCTACACTAATGACTATATCAATTAATTCACACAGTGCGGCAGTATCCGTAAAGTCTTTTAAGTCATCGCCAAAGTGCTTTATTTTACAATATTCAATTAATACTTCTTTATCAACATCGCTGATTTCCTTTTGTAAACTTAAATATTCATAGTCTGAAGGTAAATGAGTTATGAGTTGAGAAAGCTTTAAGCTTCTTTGAAGGTCGTTCTTGTGGTTAACGGCTCCACTCCAAACAATCCCTACGCGCGGCTTCGTTTTTTCTCCTAAAATGGCTTGCCATTTTTCTACCTTCTTTTCAT